>Ga0209702_10004296_pt1 | contig 20912 bp, 23 predicted proteins | sample FRY01_FD_187210 | JGI IMG/M metagenome (GOLD analysis project Ga0209702, IMG submission 187210) | Freshwater microbial communities from Lake Fryxell liftoff mats and glacier meltwater in Antarctica - FRY-01 (SPAdes) (version 2) | ecosystem: Environmental > Aquatic > Freshwater > Ice > Glacier... | reverse complement strand
TCAAAGCAGGAAAGCCGCCAAAAGTGGCCCTTACTGCGCTCATGCGAAAGCTGATTGAACTCGCCAACGCCCTCATCAAAGCAAATCGAAATTGGGTGAAAAAAGAGGCTTGATCAAGACGGATACTTCTGGCGGACGGCGAAGTTGCCATGACCACCGCCTATAATGGCCGTATCTTCAACGCAGCCGCTTCGGAAGGTAAACCTTTCGTCGTCGTCTGGGATGGCCAAATCCAGGAATACGACCTTTGGGTTGTTCCGAAGGGTGCCCCGAACAAGGAAGCGGCACTGGAGTTCGTAAAGTTCTCGACCGACACCCAGCGTCTGGCAGATCAGGCCAAATACATCGCCTATGGTCCGGCCCGCAAATCTTCGAGCGCGCTGATTGGTCTGTACAAGGACGGCAAGACGGAAATGGCACCGAACATGCCGACAAACCCCGCCAACATGACGAACGCGCTTGGCTCGGATTTCGAATTCTGGGCCGATAACAACAAAGACCTGGAAGAGCGGTTCAACGCCTGGCTTGCAAACTGATCCGACGCGACTATGGCAGAGCGGGCAACCCGCTCTGCCTTCTGCACACAGGAGACTGCGATGACCGACACTGCGACACTTGAGTCGGGAGCAGTTCCGCTTGTGACGGCGGACGGTCGTCCGCTTCGCCTGGCTCTTGCACAGGCTCAGGCACGGTCGCGCCGCACCGCTTTTTTGCTGGTGGCACCGTTGCTGGTCTTTGTCTTGCTGACATTCATCCTGCCAATCGGGCAGCTTTTGGTCCGCTCGGTGACCGACACAGATTTTGCGGACAACATGCCCAACCTCGGCGCGTGGTTCGACGCGAACCCGAACGGATCCGAAATCGACGAAAGCGCCTATGCGGCTCTGACCGCTGACCTGCAGGCCGCTAAAACCAACAAGACCGCTGGCATGGTGGGCGAGCGCATCAACTATGATGTTTCGGGCAGCCGGTCCATGTTCACCTCGACCGCCCGCAGCGCAGACAAGCTGGAACCGCCCTACAAAGCGTCGCTGCTTGGCGTCAAACCCGACTGGGATGATCCAAAGTTGTGGCAGGCCATGCGTCAGGCCTCCAACATGCTGACACCGAACTTCTTTCTGGCCGCCGTTGATCTGCAACGCGGCCCCGATGGCGGCATCGAACAGGTGCCAGAAGAACGGCGGGTCTATATCTCGATTTTTATCCGCACGTTTGCGCTTTCTGCGCTGATCACCTGCATGACGTTGATTTTGGGCTATCCGATCGCACATCTGCTGGCGACCATGCCGCTGCGCTATTCCAACATCCTGATGATCATGGTTCTTCTGCCGTTCTGGACCTCGCTTCTGGTGCGCACCACGTCCTGGATCGTGTTGCTGCAAAGTCAGGGCGTGTTGAACGACGTGATGGTTGCGATGGGGGTTATCACCGAGGATGGGCGCATCCGGATGATCTATAACCAGCTAGGGACCATCATCGCGATGACGCATATCTTGTTGCCGTTCATGGTGCTGCCGCTTTATTCGGTCATGCGGCAAATTCCGCCCTCTTATGTTCGCGCGGCCCGAAGCCTTGGTGCGACCAGCTGGACCGCATTCCGCCGGATTTATCTGCCGCAGACCCTGCCGGGAATTGCCGCGGGGGCCCTGTTGGTTTTCATTCTTTCGGTCGGCTATTACATCACACCGGCGCTGGTCGGGGGGGCGAAGGGTCAGTTGATCTCGAATCTGATCGCCTTCCATTTCGAAAACGCGAACTGGTCGATGGCCGCCGCGATTGCCTCCATTCTGCTTGTGGCCGTGTTGCTCCTTTACTGGGTCTACGATCGGCTGATCGGCATCGACAACCTCAAGCTTGGATAGATCCCATGGCACTTCCCATCTACGCCACGCCGCTTGAACGCCTGTGGCGCTATGTGTATCTGGCGTTCTGCGCCTTGATCTTTCTGTTTCTGATGGCTCCGATTCTGATCGTGATCCCGCTGTCGTTCAACGCAGAGCCGTATTTTACCTTCACCCCCAAGATGCTTGCCCTTGATCCCGAGGGATATTCGATGCGGTGGTATCGCTTGCTGGTGGATTTCGGGATGACCGCGCCCGACGCGACCATCGGCTGGTGGTCCGATATGTGGAACAACGCCGCATGGGTGCGCGCGGCCAAAAACTCGCTCATCATCGGCGTTTCTTCGACGCTGGTCGCGACCAGCCTTGGCACGCTGGCCGCCCTTGGCCTGTCGCGCCCCGATATGCCTTGGCGCCGCCCGATCATGGCGATGCTGATCTCGCCGATGATCGTGCCGGTCATCATCACGGCCACGGGGCTGTTCTTCTTCTACTCCAACCCTTGCGGCATTCTGGGTGTCTTTGGCCCTGCGCCGTCTTGCGGGCGCCTGACTGGCTGGATCGGGGTGATCCTGGCCCATGCCACGCTTGGAATTCCGTTTGTCATCATCACGGTCACCGCCACTCTGGTGGGATTTGACAGAACCTTGTCGCGCGCGGCGGCATCGCTGGGGGCTACGCCTTCGCAAAACTTCTTCAAGATAACCTTGCCGCTGATCCTGCCCGGTGTTGTCTCTGGTGCCTTGTTCGCCTTTGTCACCAGCTTTGATGAAGTGGTGGTCGTGCTGTTTCTGGCCGACTCCAACCAGCAAACGATCCCGCGCCAAATGTGGAACGGCATCCGCGAGGCGATCAGCCCGGCGATCCTGTCGGCGGCAACGATCCTTGTTGTGATCTCGATCTTGCTGCTGACTACGGTCGAGTGGCTGCGTCGCCGGTCTGAACGTCTGCGTGGTGTTACGCCGGGCTGAGGCCACGAAAAGACGCAAAACGTGCAGTCCCAAAACGCGGCCCGCGCGCCTTGGGTCTGCGCCCGGCATCAGCCCTTTTTGGCGCGTTCGTGAAAGATGAAACCAAGAAAGTTCAGCAAAACCTGCGCCGCCAGGATCGCAGTGCTGCCGGAATGGTCATAGTCGGGTGCCACCTCGACCAGATCGATCCCGACCACCTCATGCGCGCGTGCCACAGCCTGCAACATCTCCAGCACTTCGTAGTACGAAAATCCCCCATGCGACGGCGTGCCCGTCCCCGGAGCGATCGACGGGCAGAATCCGTCGATATCCAGCGTCACGTAAACTCGCGCGCCTTTGGGGATACGGTCGATCACGCCTTGCGCCCCCAAGGCCCGCATTTGCCGCACCGACAAGATGTCAGACCCCATCGCTCGCGCCGCCTCGTAACCTTCTCGCGCGGTAGACGACACGTTGCGGATCCCCACCTGAGTAAGTCCGGTGACATAGGGCTTTTCTGCGGCCCGCCGCATCGGGTTGCCATGGCCATTGCGCACGCCGTGGCGTTCATCGACGAAATCAAGATGCGCGTCGATCTGCAGGATGTGGATATCGCCGCGCCCGGCAAAGGCCTCGATGCAGGGAATGTTGACCGAATGATCGCCGCCGATCACCACGGGCAAAGCCCCCGCTGCCAGCATCGCCGCGACGCCCTCGCGAATGTTGGCGTGACTGGTGACCGTGTCGGTATGCACAATATCGGCATCCCCGATATCGACGATCCGCACGTTCTGATCCAGATATACGCAGTCATCTTCGTGGTCGTAAGCGCCAGCATGACCAAAGCTGAACAAGGTCGATGCCTCACGCACCGCGCGCGGCCCGAACCGCGCCCCCGCGCGAAACTGCGTGCCAAAGTCGAAGGGCGCGCCCATCACAGCCACATCGGCGTCGATTGCCGACCAATCCCCCACATAAGGGCGCTTGCCAAAGGTTGAAATTCCCACGAACGGCAAGTTCAATCGCCCGGCCGCATAGCCATGTTTATCGCTCAATTTGTCACCCTGATTTTCGCAGACCCAGCAACTACTGTGCGGCAAGGTCCGCCGCAAGACGTTCGGCATCGCGCCATACGCCCCAGATAAACGCCGATCCGCGGCACGACAGCCAAGGCAGGCCGACGAAGTAAAGTCCCGGTACCTTTGAGATGCCCGCCTGGTGTATAGGTCGTCCCGCGTCGTCAAACGCGTCGACCTTGATCCACCCGAAATCGGGCGCAAAGCCGGTTGCCCAGACAATCGCCCTGATGCCAGCCTTTGCAAGATCAAGTTGGGCAAGCGGTTGCGTCACGCAGTCCGGCAATGGGCCCAAAGCACGGGCTTGGGGGTCGGGCGGCAGGTCAAGGCACTGTGCTTCGGCATAGCGGTCGGCTTCATCAAGGACAGACAGGTAGTTCGCATCGCCCTGGATGATGTTCTTTTCAAGGTCTGGCGCAAAGCCAAGGCGGCCCTGCTTATAGTGTTGCGTGCGGCCCACCAGAGTCACGCCTGCTGCGGCCAGCCGGCGAAAATCCATCGTCTGGCCGCCGTAAGCCCCGCTGACCGCGATGGTCACATGCTCCATCCCGGGCGTTACCGTCTTGGCCTCCCATTTGCCAAGCACCCCCAGCCACCAGACGAAATCCTTGCCGCGGTACCGCCGTGGCGGGCGGTCATGCGGGCCGTTCGACAGAAAAACCTGCCGTCCCGCGCGTTGCAGATCCTCCGCAATCTGCGAGCCGGACGATCCCGATCCTACGACCAGAACCGCCCCTTCCGGCAACTGGGCAGGGTTGCGGTAGGCGTTGGAATGGATCTGCATCGGCCCGCTTTCGACGGGCACAATCTGCGGGATCAATGGGCGCTGAAATGCGCCCGTTGCCACGATCACCCGCCGGGCATGGATCATACCGTCGGCAGTTTCCGCGCGAAAACCTTCGCAGCCTTCGCGATGATGCAGGGCCGTGACCTCAACTCCACAGCGGATCGGCGCGTCGATTTTCGCGGCGAAATCCTCGAAATACCTGGCGATCTGGTCTTTTGTTGCAAAGCTGTCCGGGTCGATCCCGTCAAAGGTCTGGTCGGGGAAGCGGTCGTGCCATGCAGGACCATTGGAGACAAGGGAATCCCACCTTTCGCTGCGCCAGCGTTCGGCGATCCGGTGGCGTTCCAGCACTAGATGCGGCACGCCCTGACGCCCCAAATGCGCGCTGGCGGCCAGGCCTGCCTGCCCGCCGCCGATGACCAGCGTATCAATCTCCTGGGTGGTCATCCGGGTGTCCTTAGCGACAGCGCGCATCGACGGATTTTGGCAAAAAGCGTCCTTGCAAGACCACATTCAGGATTGGCGGTCCAACCCAAAGCCACAAGGCCATATGTCGGATCATTCATCACCGGGAACTCCATACGAAGGCGCACGGGTCGGGTCCTTGGCGCGTTGGACATAAGCCGTCATTTGCGGGCGATACACGTCCCAGGCGTCGCGCAGCATCGCGATCGGAGCATCGGCCCAATCAATCCGCAGATCGACCAGCGGCCAAGACAGCCGATCGGCCAGTTTGATCCCTGCCGACCGGACCGGCCCCGCCTCGCCACCAGCGGCCAGACCCGCTTCCAGCGCCAGCATCAGGCGGTCTGCCAGATGGCCCTGTGACGCTTCAAACGCCGCAACCATGGTGGCTGGCACGCGGTCATTCGCCAAGAGGTTTCCGCCAGATGCGCAATCCCGACCTTTTGCTTCGCCCCAGATACCCAGCGCCTGCGCGCCGGAATGGATCGCCACGGCACCTGCGCTATCGACGGCGAGCACTTGGCGGTAAGCTGCATGGGCGCGACCCGTCATCACCTTGGCCACCGCAGAAGGAGCTGACAGCCCCTGCGCCATTTCCGCAAGGATCAGGGGGCCAAGGGCGGGATCGGTCACGTTCTGGCTGGCCACGGCCCCGACACCTGCCGCCACATGGCAACAGCGCGCCGCAACAGCGGGAGACGAGGACGAGATGACCATGCCGAACTGCCCAGTCCGGTTGCACCGGGCGATGAGTGAAAACGTCATGGGGCGGCCTTTCCTGTGCTGTGGGTCAAGATCAGTCGGGGATGACCGCCGTGCCGTCGATTTCAACCAGCCAATCGGGACGGGCCAGCGCGGTTACGACCACGCCGGTCGAGACGGGATGCACGTCTTTGATGTATTCGCCCATCGTGCGGTAAACCGCCTCGCGGTGGCGGACATCGGTCAGATAAACGACGACCTTGCACAGGTGTTCCATCGTGCCGCCGCATTCTTCCAACAGCTGGCGGATGTTCTGCATCACCTTGTGGGTTTGCGCGACCGGATCATGGCTGTTGATGTTTTGGGCCGTTTCCAGATCCTGCGGGCATTGACCGCGCAGAAAGACAGTACGACCACGGGCGATCACCGCCTGGCACAGGTCGTTGTCCAGATTTTGTTCGGGGTAGGTGTCTTTGGTATTGAACTTGCGGTGACGAATGTGGGCCATGGCCTGCTCCTTTAGGTGACGCAGAAGGGGACGCAGAGTGGCTGCGTGACGGCATTGTGCCAGCCGATTGCGGGCGGGTTCAAGCCTTGCCGCGGCGCTTTGAAAGGCGGAGGTGTCGCAGGCATCTCTTGAAGGTCGATCCCTTTTGCAAAGCGCAGACCGGCGTTGGTCGCCCAGGCAATCAAATTTGCCATGGGCACGTTGCATGACCAGATTTTGGGGTCGTTCAAGCCGGGACAGGCAAACTGAATGCTGGTATTCAACGGCGGATGGTCCTGACAGGACACGGATTGGGACCGGCGAGGAGCGCAACCAGAAGCCGCTGGGTTTCATCAAATGCGACGCATGAACCTGAGCGGTTTCGGCGTGGTTGTGAAAGCGTGGCGGGATCGTCGGTTCCGATTTTCTGCTTGGCCGTTGTTGAACAAAATTGTGGCCTCCTGACCTGATAATCAAGCGGAAATGTGTCGCATCACTGCGGTTTCAGATTGGGATGCCGGATGAACGTCGCAAAATGGACCAATACAACGAATTCAACGATTTTTAGTCGATACCTATTCCGCCGCCATCCGAAGGGCCTGTGGCTGCGCCAGAAACCGCCGCGCTGCCTCGCCCGCCAGATAAGTCAGCCGTCCGGCGCAGATCGTAGCCTCGATGGTCCGGGTGACCTCGTCCACCACCACCATGTCTGCCCGCAGCCCCGGCTCCAGCCGCCCGCGATCCGGCATCCGTAAAATTTCGGCGGGATTGGACGAAATCATCGCCCAGGCCTGCGGCAGGCTGCACAGCCCCTTGTCCACCAGCGTCCAGGCGGCCAGCGGCAGGGCGGGGATGTGATAGTCCGACACAAGCGCATCGCACAGGCCTTCGGCAATCAGATCGGCCGCGGCAATGTTGCCCGCCTGACTGCGGCCCCGCACTACGTTCGGCGCGCCCATGATCACCGGGTTCATCATCGCGCGCGCCGCCGCCGCCGCCCGGCGCGACAGCGGGAATTCGGCAATCCGCGCGCCGATCATCGAATAAAACTCGCGCGTTTCGCCGTCAGGGTCGTCGTGGCTGCCATAAGCCACCCCCATTGTGTCGAACGCCTCTGCCAGCGTGCACAACTGCCGCGGCACCTCACGAGCGCGGGATTTGGCGCGGTCCAGCGTTTCGGCCATGTCGGCTGGCGACCGCCCCACCTTGCGCGCCCAAGCGGCAAAGTTGGTAGGGTCCACGCGCGACATCGCGCATGCCTCTTCAAGATGATCATTGAACACAACGTAGGGCACCTTGTGCCGCCGGACGACGTCAAGCAGTTGCGGCACCGCCTCGACCAGATGCGTTTCGGCCCTGATCTGCACCCGCAGATCGGTCAGTGCGCGGGGGCGGTAGGCGTCCATCGCTTCGAGCAGAGCTATCGCGGCTGCCGGGCTGCGATGCCCGCCTTCCCAACTCCAACCTTGGGCAAAGAACGCGGTCGTCACGCCGTTGCAAGCCGCCTCGCGGTCAGCCGAGGCTAGACCCACGGCCAGCGGGAACGGGGCAGAGGGGCGGGGCAGGATGTGGCGCTCAAACCCGTCGCCATGCAGGTCGATGATGCCGGGAAGGATCAGGTAGCCCGACAGGTTCACTTCTGGCAGCGACCCGCCCGCGATCTTGCCTTCGGCCAACCCGATGGACAGGCGCTGCAAAGCGCCATCCCGCAGGATCTGCGCGCCAGTCAGACGCAAAGGAGAAAGAGGCAGGTTCATGTACAAATCCGTCGGGTTAGCACAAAGTAGAACTGTGGATAACTCAGCAAAGCAACGCCTGTGTGACGGATCACTCGGGTGCCACGGTCAATTCGACGCGATCGCCGGCAAACCACGTGGTGCCATATTCGATGGGCGTCCCGTCCGCGTCCTGGTTGACCGCAACCGATCGCAGGATCGGCGCGCCTTCTGCCAGGCGCAACTGCAACGCCAGCGTGGCGCAAGCTGCAACGGCGGTCAGCCGGGTAGAGAAGCGAGTGTAATCCGCCACGCCGCAAGCTGCAAGCGCCACGGTGACCGACCCGCTGCGGTCAAGTTCCTTCAGAAGGTGCGGCAAAGGGGCTGCCGGAAAAACCGACCGAAACACCGCAAGAGGCGCGCCGTCAACCAAAGAAAGTCCCTCCATCACATGGACTTGCGTGCCAATGTCCAGCCTCAGTGCTTCTGCTTCGCGTTTGTCGCAGGCGCGGGTTTCCAGCCGCAGGATCTGACGCGATGGCGTGCGCCCGGACGCGGCGACATTCTGGTGAAACCGCACCCGGCGACCCAAGGGATAGATCTGCGGTCTGGTTGCCACGAACACGCCCGACCCGCGACGGGCATGCAGCAGCCCGGTTTCAGTCAGGCTTGCCAGTGCATGGCGCACCGTATGGCGGTTGACGCCAAAGCGGGCGGCCAGTTGCGCCTCAGTCGGCAGGCGGTCGCCGGGCCGGTAATGGCCCGCGCCAATTTCGGCCAGAAGGGTATCGGCGATGGATTTCCACAGGGCTGCGCGGGGCATGTCACAAAAATTTCTTGCAGAAGATGTTGCGGGGTGCGGACGAGTCGGCTATGAACTTGTCTAGTTGTATAGAATAATAGACATATCCGCAAGCTGTCGAGGGTCCGATGACCGAAGCCACGCAATCCCCGCAAACCACCGCCCGACAGGTTTGGATCGGCCTGCTGGCCCGTGCCCGTCCTGACCGCGTCGCGGCCTTGTTGCCTGACATGCCCGACCACGCCGTGCTGCGCCCCGCCGAGGTGGGTGCGGTCATGGTCCGGGGGCGGATGGGTGCTGTCGGCGCGCCGTTCAATCTGGGAGAGATGAGTGTCACCCGCTGTTCGGTGCGGCTGGCAGAAGGGACCGTCGGCCACGGCTATGTGCAGGGACGAGACAAGGATCACGCCCGACGTGCGGCGGTGCTGGATGCGCTGATGCAGACCGGGCAGGGGCCTGTGGTGCAGGCGGACGTGCTGAATGTGCTGGCGGCAGAAGAGGCCGCGCGGCGGCTGGCGCGGGCCGAAAAGGCCGCCGCAACCAAAGTCGATTTCTTTACGCTTGTGCGGGGAGAGGACAAATGAGCCTTGATTTGCAGGCGATGACCGGTGGGTTTGACGACGCCCCTGTGCAATCGGCACGGGCGTTTCGTGCGGCACTCGACGCGCTGTCGCGGCCCGGTATGATCGTGACGGTCACGGGGGCGGTGCCGCCCGCGCCGCTGTCGGTTGCGGCGGGGGTGTTGCTGTTGACGCTGGTCGATGGCACGACGCCGGTGCATCTGGCGGGGGATTGGGACTGCGCGCTGGTGCGGGACTGGATCACATTTCACTGTGGGGCGCCGTTGGTGTCACCGCAGGACGCGGTGTTTGCTGTGGGCTGTTGGGCTGCGTTGCAGCCAGTGGGGCGATTTGCCATAGGGCGGGCCGATTACCCGGACCGGGCGGCGACGCTGATCGTGGAAATGCCTTTGCTGGTCAATGACCGGATGCGGCTGGCCGGACCGGGGATTGCCGATACCGCCCTGTTGTCGTTGCCCGAGGTGGCGGCGTTTCAGGACAACCGCGCGCTGTTCCCCTTGGGGTTCGATGCGTTCCTGACCTGCGGCGACCGGCTGGCTGGCCTGCCGCGATCGACCCGAGTGGAGGCCGTCTGATGTATGTTGCCGTCAAGGGTGGCGAACGGGCCATCGACAATGCCCATGCGTTTCTGGCTGAAGAGCGTCGGGGCGATCCGGCCGTGGCCGAACTGTCGGCCGCACAAATCCGCGAGCAGTTGCGGCTGGCGGTGAACCGGGTGATGGCGGAAGGGTCGCTGTTCGACCTCGATCTTGCCGCGCTGGCGATCAAGCAGTCGCGCGGCGATCTGATCGAGGCTGTGTTCCTGATCCGCGCCTACCGGACCACGCTGCCACGGCTGGGGGCATCCAACCCGATCGACACCGGTGCCATGGCTTGCGTGCGGCGGATTTCAGCGACCTTCAAGGACGCGCCGGGGGGCCAAGTTCTGGGGCCGACGTTCGACTACACCCACCGGCTGCTGGATTTCAAACTGTTGGCCGAGGGCGGCAATCCGCAGGCGGAGCGGGCCCCGGCGATGGCTGTGGCCGTGCCGCACATCACCGACTTCCTGAACCGCGACGGGATGATCGAGCAAGATGTGCCAAGCGACGCCATCCCGCCTGACCTTACGCGTGAGCCGATGGAGTTGCCTACGACCCGCCCCTTGCGCTTGCAGGCGATCACGCGGGGCGATGAGGGGTTCATCCTGTCGATGGCCTATTCCACCCAGCGCGGCTATGGGCGCACCCATGCGTTCGTGGGCGAATTGCGGATCGGCATGGTCGCGGTCGAGATGGACATTCCGGAATTGGGTTTTGCCGTGGAGATCGGCGAGATCGAGGTGACGGAATGTGAAACCGTCAACCAGTTCAAAGGATCAAAGACCGAGCCGCCGCAGTTCACCCGCGGTTACGGGCTGGTGTTCGGGCAGTCGGAACGCAAGGCGATTGCGATGAGCCTGGTGGACCGCGCCCTGCGCTGGAAGGAGTTGGGGGAAGATAACTCTGGCGCCCCGGCGCAGGACGAGGAATTTGTTCTGATGCATTCCGACAACATTCAGGCGACCGGGTTTCTGGAGCATATCAAACTGCCGCATTACGTCGATTTTCAAGCGGAGCTGGAGATGGTCCGGCATCTGCGCGCAGAGGCTGAAACTGCGGCTGAAACTGCGGCCGAAACTGCGGCTTTATCTGCGCGGGAGGCTGCGGAATGACGGGCAGTCCAACGCAGGCGCGGTGCGCGCCGTGGTTTTCGCCTCGGCCTGGCGCCAAGGGGCGGCGGGCCTCAGGTGCCTCCGGCGGGGATATTTTTTCCAATGGGAAAGGGTCAGGGTCATGAGCGAACAGGCCTATAACTTTGCCTATCTGGACGAGCAGACCAAGCGGATGATCCGCCGCGCGATCCTTAAAGGAGTGGCCATACCGGGCTATCAGGTGCCGTTTGCCAGCCGTGAGATGCCGATGCCCTATGGGTGGGGCACCGGGGGGGTTCAGGTGACAGCGGCCTGTCTTGTGCCCGAAGACGTGCTGAAGGTGATCGACCAGGGAGCGGACGACACCACCAACGCCGTGTCGATCCGCAAGTTCTTTTTGCGCACCGCAGGGGTTGCAGTGACCGAGGCCACGACGGAAGCATCGGTGATCCAGACCCGCCACCGCATCCCCGAAACGCCGCTGACCGAAGGCCAGATTTTGGTTTATCAGGTGCCGATCCCCGAACCGCTGCGGTTTCTGGAGCCGCGCGAGACGGAAACCCGCAAGATGCACGAGCTGGAGGAATACGGCCTGATGCATGTAAAGCTTTATGAGGACATCGCCCGGCACGGGCAGATTGCCACGGCCTATGACTATCCGGTCAAGGTCGAGGGGCGGTATGTGATGGACCCATCGCCGATCCCGAAGTTCGACAACCCCAAACTGTCGGGATCGGCGGCGCTGCAACTGTTCGGGGCGGGGCGCGAGCAGCGGATCTATGCGGTGCCGCCCTACACGCAGGTGGTCAGTCTGGACTTTGACGATCATCCGTTCGTGGCCAGCAAGGCGGCACACGACTGCGATCTGTGCGGGGCCGGGGAGAGCTATCTCGACGAAGTGATCATCGACGACCAGGGCGGGCGGATGTTCGTCTGTTCGGACACCGATTTCTGCGCGGGACGCAGGGCTGCAGGCCATGTCGGACGGTTGGGGGGGGCTGTGTGATGAACGGGTCTTTGGATTTGCCGCTGCTGTCGGTGCGCGGGTTGTCGAAGTTCTATGGTTCCCGGATAGGCTGCGCGGATGTCTGTTTCGATCTGTATCCCGGTGAAGTGCTTGGGATCGTGGGGGAAAGTGGGTCGGGGAAATCCACGCTGCTGTCGTGCCTTGCCGGGCATCTGACGCCGGACCGGGGTGAGGTGATCTTTCAGACGGCGCTTGGCCCGCGCGACACGTTGACGATGACCGAACCCGAACGCCGCCGCCTTGCGCGCACCGACTGGGCTTTCGTCCACCAGAACCCGCGTGATGGGTTGCGGATGGGGGTGTCGGCAGGCGGCAATGTGGGCGAGCGGTTGATGGCGGTGGGGGCGCGGCATTATGGCGGCATCCGCGACAAGGCGGTCGATTGGCTAGGCCGGGTGGAAATCAACGCCGACCGGATCGACGACCGGCCTTCGGCGTTTTCGGGCGGCATGCAGCAGCGCTTGCAGATCGCCCGCAATCTGGTGACCGGCCCGCGTCTGGTGTTCATGGACGAGCCGACCGGCGGGCTTGATGTCAGCGTGCAGGCGCGGCTTCTGGATCTGTTGCGGGGGCTGGTGCGCGAGATGGGTCTGTCGGCGATCATCGTGACGCACGATCTGGCGGTGGTGCGGCTGCTTGCCGACCGTCTGATGGTGATGAAATCGGGCCATGTCGTAGAACAGGGGCTGACCGATCAGGTGTTGGATGACCCGCAGCATGGGTATACGCAACTGCTGGTATCTTCAGTCTTGCAGGTGTGACCGATGATTGCTGCTTACCGTTTTGACCACGGAAAACTGATGCTGATGGCCAAGGGGGAATCCTTGGAAAATGCGATCTGGGTCGATCTTTACAAGCCCCTGCCGGGGCAACAGGCCCTTGCAAACGCGCTAAGCGTAGAGGTGCCGACGCTGGCCGACATGGAAGAGATCGAGATTTCCAATCGGCTTTACCGCGAAAACGGGGTGGATTACATGACCGTGGTTTTGCCGGGCATGTCGGAGACCAAACAGCCGATGTCCGGGCCGGTCACCTTTATCGTTACCCCGGCGCGGCTGGTGACCGTGCGCCACCATGTTCCGCGGTCGTTCGAGACTTACCCCGAGCGGGCCGACAAGGTGGGGCCGGGCTGTGATTGTTCTGAAAAGGTTTTTCTGGGTCTGATCGAAGAAATCATCGGGCGGCTGGCCGATCTGCTGGAAGGGTCGGGGCGGGCGCTGGAGGATGTGTCGCGGTCGGTTTTTGCCAGTGATGCCCTCACGAGGACCGCAGCCGGATTGCAAGACGCGTTGGAGCGGGCGGGCCGCGAAAGCGATCTGGTCGCGCGGGTTCGGCTGTCACTGCTGACCTTGGAACGGGCTGTCAGTTTCTTTGGCCAATCGCTGGGGGATCGGCCCGTGGGCGAGGCATTGCGACCGGTGGTCAAGGGTATGATGCGCGATCTGCAAGCGCTTGAGGTGCATGGCGATTATCTGTCTTCGCGCGTGGCGCAAGCGACCGATGCAACGCTTGGCATGATCAACCTGCTGCAGAACACCGCCGTGCGAATCGTGTCGGTGGTGGCCGTGCTGTTTTTGCCGCCCACGATGATCGCCAGCATTTACGGGATGAACTTTCAGATGATGCCCGAGTTGGACAAGTCCTGGGGCTATCCGATGGCGTTGGGGTTGATGGTGGCATCGGCTGCGGCGACCTACGCGTTTTTCAAATGGAAGAACTGGCTATGAAAACGTTTTCCGGAATTGAGGTGAAAAACCTCGGCAAGAGTTTTACCCTGCACAATCAGGGCGGGACGGTGATCCCGGTGATGATCGGCGGTGCGCTGTCTGTCGGTCCGGGGGAATGTGTGGGGCTGGTTGGGGCGTCGGGGTCGGGGAAATCGACACTGATGCGGATGATCTGGGGGAACTATCTGGCGCAGGCCGGGTCGATCGTCGTGGGCGACCTTGATGTGGTACAGGCCCAGCCGAGACAGATCATTGCGCTGCGCCGCCAGACGCTTGGCTATGTCAGCCAGTTCCTGCGCGTGGTGCCTCGTGTGCCTACCGTCGATGTGGTGGCCGAGCCGCTGCGGGTGCTGGGGATGCCGGTGGACGCGGCACGGGCGCGGGCCGAAGAGTTGCTGGCGCGGCTGAACATTCCGCAACGGCTGTGGGCGTTGTCGCCCACCACGTTCTCGGGGGGCGAGCAGCAGCGTGTCAACATTGCGCGCGGTTTCGCCCATGCGTATCCCGCGCTGTTGCTGGACGAGCCGACCGCCAGTCTGGATGCGGCCAACCGGGAGGTGGTGCTGTCGCTGATCGAGGAAGCCCGCGCGCGCGGGGCGGCGATCCTGGGGATTTTTCATGACGAGGGCGCGCGCGACCGGGTCTGTGACCGGGTGGTGAATGTGACGGCGTTCACTCCGAAGGCGGCATGAATGGCGGGCCTGTTTGCCGTTGTGGGCCCGTCCGGGGCGGGCAAGGATACTTTGCTGGCGGGGGTGCTGGCCGCGCGGCCCGATCTGGTGCTGGTGCGCCGGGTCATTACCCGACCCTCCGGGGCGGGGGGGGAAGACTTTGACGGCGTGACGCACGGAGAGTTTGCCCGGCGCAAGGCTGCGAACGAGTTTGCGCTGGACTGGCAGGCGCACGGGTTGAGCTATGGCATACCCGCAGCGCAGATCGACCCCGCGCGCGATGTGCTGTTCAACGGCAGTCGCGCGGCGTTGCCCGTAGCACAAGCGCGGTTTCCGGGGTTGGTGGTGATCGTGGTCACAGCGCCTGCCGCCGTGTTGGCCACCCGGTTGGCGGCGCGGGGCCGCGAGAAGGCAGACGACATCGCACAACGGATCAAGCGGGCCGGCTATGATGTGCCAAACGGACCAGAGGTGCGGCAGGTGGTCAACGACGGCCCGGTCGAACAGGGTGTCGCGCGTCTGCTGGCGGCGATTCAGCCCGACAGGGGATAGCGGTGCAGGATGCAAAACATCCCGTCGGAGGCTTGCCCGAACAGCGCGAGGTCGGCCAGAACAAACGGTCGTGGCAGCAGGGGGGCCACATGCGGCTTCAGTGCGCGCAGCGTCGCGGCGCTGTCGGACGCGGACAGCGATCCGGTCAAAGTCAGGTGAAACTGGAACTGGTCCATCACGTGAGGATACCCCCACTGCGCCAGCAACGCGCGCTGCCGTTCGGACAAGCGATCAGGCTTGCGACGGGCGATCTCCTGCGCAGTTGGGGGTGCTCGGAACCCATCGAGCGTCATCACCACCTCGGCGGCCAGCGCGGCGAGCGCCGAGGTGTCGCCCAGGGGCGTCAGCGCCACGAAGCCGTGCAGATCGACCAGTTGCAGACCGGGCAGCGTCACCGGGGCCAGCCGCGCCGCGAGCGTCGCGACAGCCGCCTTCAATCCGGCCTCATCTGTGCCGGGTGCAAGATGGAACGGCGGTTTGAGAGTGCCGTGAAAGCCGTATTTGCGCGGCGTTTCGGTCAGCGCGGCGACCGACTGTGGCAATCCGTCGATCGCCGGATGAGCCTCAGCCTGCCCCAAGCCCGCGTCCCAGCCCAACCAACTTGCGGTGAAATCGGCAAACGGCCCCGGTTTGGGTGCATAGTAAATCGCGTATCGTTGCACTACATCCATCCCTTCGCAGTTAATCCCGTCATGTCACAGCGCTGTGACACGCCCGGTGCAAAACATCCCATTGCCCTCGTGGCGTCAAGTTCAGGACCAAACTTATGACCGACACCATCCTCGCCAACGCCACCCTCGTTCTGCCGAAAGAGGTGATCCGCGGCAGCCTGCATCTGTCGGGCGACCGGATTGCGGGGATTTCCGAAGGCGTCGCGGTTCCGGCGGGGGCCACCGACTGCGGCGGCGATCTGGTGATGCCGGGTCTGATCGAATTGCACACCGACAATCTTGAACGTCACATCCAGCCGCGCCCCAAGGTCGATTGGCCCCATGCCGCCGCCATCATCGCGCATGACGCTGAACTTGCATCGGTGGGGATCACCACGGTGTTCGATGCGCTGCGGGTCGGGTCGGTTCTGTCGAACGAAAAAACCGGTTACGGTGAATATGCACGCCAGCTTGCCGATGAAATCCTCAGCCTGCGGGCGCAGAACGTGCTGCGGATCAGCCATTTCCTGCACCTGCGGGCCGAGATCTGTTCGGAAACGCTGGTCGCCGAAATGGCCAAGTTCGGCCCCGCCGACCGCATCGGCATCGTCAGCCTGATGGACCACACCCCCGGCCAGCGCCAGTTTCGCGACGTAAACCAGTTGCGCAAATATGTGCTGGGCAAGCGCGGGGTGACCGAGGCCGACTTTCAGGATCATATCGCCAACCTTGTCGGCATTTCCGAACGGCTGGGCGCTGAGCATGAACGAACGGCGGTGGCCGAGGCGCGGCGCTATGGTGCGGTGCTGGCGAGCCACGATGATACGACGGCAGGCCATGTGGCGACCTCTGCCAGCTACGCCGCGCATTTTGCCGAGTTTCCGACAACGCTTGACGCGGCGGTGGCCTGCCGCGCTGCGGGGATCAAGGTGATGATGGGCGCGCCGAACCTGATCCGGGGCGGGTCGCACTCGGGCAACGTCGCGGCACAGGCGCTGGCCGAGGCCGACCTTCTGGACATCGTGTCGTCCGATTATGTGCCGTCGTCGTTGCTGTCGGGGGCGATGATGCTGGGCGATCTGTGGGGCGACATGGCGCGCGGGGTGGCGACGGTCACGCAGGCCCCGGCGGCTGCGGCGGGGCTTGCGGATCGCGGGCATCTGGACGTGGGCGCGCGCGCGGACGTGATTCGGGTGGCCCGCATCGGGTCGGCAGGGGCATTGCGCGGCACCTGGGTGCAGGGACGGCGGGTGGCCTGACGCGGCTAGCTCCAGAACGGCCCGGTCTTTTGCAGCGATTTCCACGAACGGCGAGCGATGGACAGGGCCGCCGCTTCCTCTGCCGTCACCGCCACGACGTCGGTCAGCATCCGCGCCAACGCGAGATCGTTAAGCAACCCCAGATTGTCCTGTAAACCGCGCAGGTGGGTCAAAAACCTGTCGCGCCGCCCGCCGGGCCAGAATGATGCAAAGTATTCCGACAGATAGCGCAATGTTTTCAAATCCTTGCGCAGTTCATGCCTTGGTTCGGCTTCAAGGGTGGCCAGATCGGCCCCATGGCCCAGACAGGCGTGCCACGCCCGACCGAGCGCGCGACGCCCCAGCCGTTCCAACCCGCGCCGGTGCCAGCGCTGCCCGCGCTTGTCGGCCCGCTGCCAGTTGCTGCCCGCCAGCCGTGCCTGCAGGGCAGGCGCGAAATCCGTGGCGTCCATCGCCGTCAACTCGGCCCGAACCTCTGCCCTGATCCGGTCCGCATCCGCCGCAAGGCCCGCGACCGCCGCCGGATCGATACAGCCCGCCAGCAGCACATCGGCATCGCGCAATCGCCCCAGACAGCGAAACAGGCCGCGCGCCTGCCCGGCCACCTCGCGCCGTGCCGCAGGGTCGATCACCGGCGAAAACCCCGACAGCGCCGCCCGGAACCGTCGCAGTGCCACCCGAGCGCGGTGCGGGCCCTCTGGGTCGTCGTCGGTCATCACCTGCGCAAGCTGCGTGGAAAACGCGTCGCCGCACATCGCCGCTATCCGGCGAAAGCCAGCCCCTGGCGTCATGTTCGGCTTCAGTTTGCTGAGGGTGTCGGTCACGGCGAACGCTCCGCTGGGCGCTGTCAGCATACTGAAATCCGCTCCTGCGTACAGCCTTTGCGCAAAGCGTCGCATTTGGCCAACGGTTCGGCGGAACTGCGCCTGACTTCGCGCACGGGCTGCGGCAGGGTTTGCGCGATGGGATAGGGGCCGCACCATGAAGATCGTCAAGCTGGAAACCTTCACCACGCCGAATGTGGGGTTTGTTCGGGCGACGTCCGAAACCGGTGCAATCGGCTGGGGACAGGTTTCGACCTATAATTCCGACATCACCTGCACTGTGTTCCACCGCCAGATCGCGCCTTACGCACTGGGTACCGATGCGCTGGATTTCGCCGACACGCTGCTGCGGATCGGCGAGCGGGAACACAAGTTTCCGGGCAGTTACCTGCGCCGCGCGATGACAGGACTTGATACCGCGCTGTGGGATCTGCGGGGGCGGCATGAGGGCAAGCCGGTGGTCAGCCTGCTGGGCGGTACGCCCGGCCCGGTGCGCGCCTATGCCAGCTCGATGAAGCGCGACATCACACCCGAAGACGAGGCGGCGCGGTTTGTGCGCCTGCGCGATCAGTTTGGGTTCACCGCGTTTAAGTGGCGGGTGGGTGCCGAATGCGGCCGCGATCAGGACGAATGGCCGGGCCGCACCGAAGCCGTCGTTCCGATTGTTTCCAAGGCGTTGGGGGATGCAATTGAGAAACTGGTTGATGGCAATTCCTGCTACAGCCCGCGTCGCGCCATCGAGGTCGGGCATCTGCTGCAAGATAACGGCATCGGCCATTTCGAGGAACCCTGCCCTTATTGGGAGTTCGACCAGACCCGCGAAGTGCGCGAGGCTTTGACGATGGACGTGGCTGGGGGCGAACAAGACTGCGAATTCACCGCTTTTCGCAGCATGATCAACGAACATGTCGTCGATATCGTGCAGCCTGACGTGATGTATGTGGGCGGTATGCACCGGACGCTTGAGGTGTGCCGGATGGCGCAGGCAAAGGGTCTGCCGGTGACGCCGCATGCCGCCAATCTGGGGCTGGTGACGATGTGCACCATGCACTTGCTACGTGCGATCCCCAATGCCGGAAAGTATCTGGAGTTTTCCATCGAAGGCCCTGACTATTATCCGTGGCAAGAGGGGCTGTTTCTGGGCAATCCCTATGCCATTGCGGACGGACATGCGATGGTAACCGATGCGCCCGGCTGGGGGATAGAGATCAACCCGGATTGGCTGGACCGAGCGCAGTATCAAATGTCGGAGATGCCATGACGAGCATTCTGATCACCGGGGCCGGGTCGGGTATCGGGCGGGCTACGGCGCGGGTCTTTGTGGCGGCAGGTTGGAAGGTCGGCCTGATCGGGCGACGGGCCGAGGCGTTGGAGGAGACCGGCGGGGGGCTGGTCCTGCCCTGTGACGTGACTGACCCTGCGGCGGTTCAGGCAGCCTTTGACTGTGCGGTGGCGGAATGGGGACGGCTGGACGTGCTGTTCAACAACGCGGGCATTTCTGCCCCGGCCGCACCCATCGACGAAATTCCGGTCGAGACGTGGCTGGAGGTCAACGCGATCAACATAACCGGCATGTTCCTGTGTGCCCGCGCGGCCTTTGGCCAGATGCGACGGCAGGTGCCGCAAGGCGGGCGCATCATCAACAACGGCTCGATTTCCGCCCATGTGCCAAGGCCGGGATCGGCGCCCTATACCATGTCGAAACATGCGGTGACCGGGCTGACGCGCACTCTGGGCCTTGATGGGCGGGGGTTTGACATTGCCTGCGGGCAGATCGACATCGGCAACGCGCTGACCGGGATGGCTGCGCAGTTCACCGGCGGGGTGCAGCAGGCCGACGGCAGCATCCGGGCCGAACCGGTGATGGACGTCGCGCACGTCGCCGATGCGGTGCTGCATATGGCAAGCCTGCCACTATCGGTAAATATGCCGTTTGTGACGATCATGGCGCGCGATATGCCGTTCATCGGGCGAGGATGATCCGCCCCGCCCGCACCCCTTTTGACCGTGAGAAAGACTGACCATGACCCTTCAAATGCCCGCCTTTTCCGCCCCCGGCCGTTTCTGGCGCGGCAATCTGCACACCCATTCCACCCGGTCCGACGGCGTGCTGTCACCCGAAGAGGTGTGCCGCCGCTATGCCGCCGAAGGTTATGATTTCCTTGCCCTGACCGACCATTTCGTGGGTCTTTGGGGCTATCCGATCGTCGATACCTTGCCGATGCGCACCAACCAGTTCACCACGATCCTTGGCGCAGAACTGCATTCGGGCGCGATGGCCAATGGCGAGTTGTGGCACATATTGGCCGTTGGCCTGCCCGCCGATTTCGCGCCCTCGCACAGCCCGACTTTTGTGCCGGTTGACGGGCAGGAAACCGGACCCGAGATTGCTGCCCGCGCCGTGGCGGCCGGAGCGTTCGTCGCGATTGCGCATCCGCAATGGTCCGGGCTGACGTTGGCCGATGCGCGGACCATCGTGGCGGCTCATGCGGTCGAGGTTTACAACCACGGCTGCGCCACTGGGGCGGACCGCGCGGATGGATTTGCAATTGCGGATTTGCTGCTGACCGAAGGGCGGCGGTTGACGATGGTTGCGACCGATGATGCGCATTTCAGCGAGCCAGACCATTTCGGCGGCTGGGTGATGGTGAAGGCAGAGGAGAACACGCCAGAGGCGCTGCTGGCCAGCCTGAAGGCGGGCACGTTCTATTCGTCCGAGGGTCCCGAATTGCGCGATGTCCGGATCGTGGGCAAGCGAGTGGTGGTGGAAAGCTCTGCCATAGCGTCGGTGGTCGTGCAGGGTTCCGGCACCGGAGCCAAGGCCGTGCATGGCCATTCGATGACCCGCGCCGAAGTACCGGTCGAGCGGTTGAACGACAGTCCATGGCTGCGGGTGACGGTGATTGACGCTGCGGGCAGACGGGCCTGGTCGAACCCGATCTGGCGCTAGGCTGCGCCAAGGAACTGTGCGTTAAATCACGCACCCTACCAGTTGCGCAGGGCAATCGCTTTTGGCCTAAGTTACTGATATGTTGTTCAGAAGTTGGCGTAGGAACATATCATCCCAGCCTGCGCGCTTGAGTTTGATAGACAGGGACGTCTTCGAGGTATCGCGTCGAACCAC
>Ga0209702_10004295_pt1 | contig 20915 bp, 22 predicted proteins | sample FRY01_FD_187210 | JGI IMG/M metagenome (GOLD analysis project Ga0209702, IMG submission 187210) | Freshwater microbial communities from Lake Fryxell liftoff mats and glacier meltwater in Antarctica - FRY-01 (SPAdes) (version 2) | ecosystem: Environmental > Aquatic > Freshwater > Ice > Glacier... | reverse complement strand
CCGAGCGCAGCTTTCCCCATCGTCGAGCAGCAGGATCGCATTTGCCCGACGGGCAATACCGTGGTCCTCGCGCTGACGGCGCACGCACGCCTCAAGCTCGAGGCGCTCTGCTGAGGAAAGAAAGCCGGGGCGAATCATAGGCATATGATGATTCGTTCCAAACCCAGCCGTCAAGACGTCAAATTCGGCTTCTGCAGGACTCTGGGTATATCAAAAATCGAATGGGGGCCAAAATGGGGGAGGGATATTCGATAACCAGTCACAACCCACTGTAATTATTTGATTTTTTTCGGAATTTTGGCGGAGAGACAGGGATTCGAACCCTGGGTCGGCGCAAACCGACAACGGTTTTCGAGACCGCCGCATTCGACCACTCTGCCACCTCTCCGCGGTTTGGGCCTACACTTGGGCGCAGTAGCGGGCGCCTGCGTCGCTTGCAAGTGGAATTTGGTTTGATCGATTTCGGAAGGGTGAGGGGTGTGGCGGTCAAGGTTCTTGGCAATTTGGCGTCGGGCGACTAAACAGAAACCTGATGAATCGGAGGCTTGGCTGATGAACCTGCGTATGCTTTCTGTTTTGCTGGCTATCGCGATGGGTCCGTCGGGGGTTTGGGCCGAGACGGCAGGGCCACTGGTTGTGCCCCACGCTAAGATGAGCCAGATCGCATCGCTGACGGATCTCTTGAAGATCGGGTCGGTGATCGAGGTAATGCGCGAAGAGGGCATCGCTCACGGGGCTGAGATGGCGGATGAGATGTTCCCGGGTCAAGGTGGGTCAGGCTGGCAGTCGATGGTTGAGGTCATCTATGACTCTGCCACATTGCGGCAACGGTTTGAGGTGCGGTTTCGCGAGGCGTTGCAGGGCTCGTCCGAGGTCCAGGCGATCGGCGCGTTCTTCGGATCGGACTTGGGTCAACGGGTGCTGATGCTGGAGATCGAGGCGCGGCGTGCGTTGCTGGACGAAGTTGCCGAGGAAACGGCGAAGCTGGCTTATGCCGAGTTAGAAAGCAAGGGTGGCCCGCGGCTGGCGGCGCTGCAGGCGTTTGTCGACATTAACGATCTGATCGAATCCAACGTCATGGGGGCGTTGAATGCGAACCTTGCCTTCTATCAGGGGATGGCCGAGGCTGGCGGTTTTACCGAGGCGATGCCGGAGGATCAGATGCTGGCAGAGATTTGGGCCCAGGAGCCTGACATGCAGGCCGAGACGGTGGACTGGCTTTATCCCTACCTTGCGCTGGCCTACAAACCCCTGAGTGATGCGGAGTTGCAGACCTATCAGGACTTCTCTGGCAGTCCTGCCGGGCAGGCGATCAATGCGGCGCTGTTCGCGGCTTTTGACGCGCTTTTCGTGGGCGTCTCGCGCGATTTGGGGCGGGCGGCGGCTACGCAGATGCAGGGGCGGGAATTGTAGGGTTTCACCGTGGGACTTAGGGATTTGTGTTTTATAACAGTGGTTTGCGAGTTAAGTTTAGGGAAATATTAACTTTTAAGTGGTTTCGCCGCCCCGTAAGTACCCCGCTGCCCACAACAAACTGCACCGACTTTGAACCGGTTTTGGCGAAAGGAGCGTGCCGATTGCAAGAAAATCTGCGGGAAGCGGATGCTCAGTTTCTGCGGACACACGGTTTCTGCGTTGCTTGAGGGAGACATGTTGTCATGCAGGATATTGCTTTTTCGCACACGATAACGCGCAATACTGCCTTAGAAAGCGCAATACTGCCTGAGCCTGAACGCGGCATGACAACATCGCATACAAAGCAGTCGTTTTGCATCGAACTTGGGTTCGCCGTCTTGCGACATGGAACGCCATCCAGTTCCACCGAAAACGCGCCTTTCCTGCGGCGCGCCCCTTGACAGCCTGACACGATTTGCCACATAAGCCAACATCCCGGCGAGATGCGAGTCTTGGCCGGGATTGATATTTATGCAGCCCCGCAAAGGGCGCGCTGTCCGAGGCGGGGCGACACACCCCAGAAAACTCCGAAAGGGGCCACAGGATGCGGAGCGAGAGAGAAGGATAGACCATGTTCGCGGTCCTCAAGACCGGTGGCAAGCAATACAAAGTGCAGGCTGGTGACATTCTGCGCGTTGAAAAGCTGGCCGCCATTGCTGGTGACAAGATCCAGTTCAATGACATCCTGATGGTTGGCGGCGAGACGCTGACTGTGGGCGTGCCCTTCGTGGCCGGTGCTGCGGTGCAAGCCGAAGTGATCGAGCAGATCAAGGGCGAAAAGGTCATCCACTTCGTCAAGCGTCGCCGGAAACATTCGAGCCAGCGCACCAAGGGTCATCGCCAGCACCTGACGCTGCTGCGGGTCACCGATGTTCTGGCCGCTGGCGCCGACGCCTCGGGTGTGATGCTTGCTGTCGGCACAGCCGATGCCCGCCGCGCCGCCCATAATGCCGAGCCTGCCCCTGCGGCAGTTGAAGCCCCCGTTTTAGCAAAGCGCGCGCCCAAAGCCGTCGCAGCGCCCAAGGAGTAATCCCGCATGGCACACAAAAAAGCAGGCGGTTCATCCCGTAACGGTCGTGACTCTGCCGGTCGCAGGTTGGGCGTAAAGCTGTTCGGTGGTCAGGTTGCCATTCCGGGCAACATCATCGTGCGCCAGCGCGGCACCACCTGGTTTCCGGGGGACGGCGTGGGCATGGGCACTGATCACACGATTTTTGCCAAGGTCGAGGGGCATGTCACCTTTAAAAAGGGCATGAAGGGTCGCACCTTTATCTCTGTGCTGCCAGCCCCGAAACCGATGATCGAGGCCGCCGAGTAAGCTGAACCTTTACATTTCAGTTGTAAACGGGGGATCGGCTGCAAGGCCGGTCCCCTTGGTTTTTCCGACTTGTGTCGGAGTTTTGCGGGGCAGAATGCCTTTGAGAGGGACGTCATGAAGCTGGAGATGATCGCCGTTGCGGCGGAGGGCCAGATTGCCGCGGGCCGGTTTGTGCTGCGCCCGGCGCAGAAGTCGGACGCTGGTTTGTTCTCGATGTACGCCGGTGACCGTCGGGTAGCCGAGGGAACGCGGTCGATCCCGCATCCGTTGCCGCCCGGTACTGCCGAGGCGTTCATGGAACGTGCTGTGGCGGGGGGTGGTAACGAGGATATCTGGGTGATGGACGGGTCCGCGACCGGTCTGGCCGAGGTGTTGGGCGTGATCAGTCTGAAGCGGATGGACGAGGCGAAGTTTGCGCGCGGCCAGTCGGAAATCGGCTATTGGGTGGCGCCGGCGTTCTGGAACACCGGATTTGCTTCCGAGGCGGTGCGTGCGCTGGTAGGTGCCAACCCGCAGGGCAACCGCACGATCTTTGCCGAGGTGTTTCAGGACAATCCGGGTTCGGCGCGGGTTTTGATCAATGCAGGCTTTCAGTATCTGGGCGATGCCGAGACGTTTTCGGTGGCGCGGGGTGCACGGGTGCCGACGTGGACGTATCTCAAGAAGCTCGATTGAACGGCAAACCGGGTTGAGCCCGAAACCTGATTGAGAGTGGCTCCGAATGGTCGTATCGCCTGACGGGACCTGAACCCCGGAAAGTTGTGACCATGAAGTTTCTTGACCTGTGCAAAGTCTATATCCGGTCGGGCGGCGGTGGCGCGGGGTGTGTTTCGTTCCGGCGCGAGAAGTTCGTCGAATTCGGCGGACCGGATGGCGGCGACGGCGGCAATGGCGGGTCGGTCTGGGTCGAGGCGGTCGACGGGCTGAATACGCTGATCGATTTTCGCTATCAGCAGCATTTCTTTGCCAAGTCGGGCCAGCCCGGCATGGGACAGCAGCGCACCGGCAAGACCGGCGAGGACATCGTGCTGAAGGTGCCGACCGGGACCGAGATTCTGGACGAGGACGAGGAAACCGTGATCGCCGATCTGGTGCGCGTGGGGCAGCGCGTGCAACTCGCGCGGGGCGGCAACGGCGGCTGGGGCAATACGGCGTTCAAGACGGCAACCAACCGGGCCCCGGCGCGGGCCAATCCGGGGCAGGAGGGCGTGGAGCGCACGATCTGGCTGCGACTGAAGCTCATCGCGGATGCGGGGTTGGTGGGGCTGCCGAATGCGGGGAAATCGACGTTCCTTGCCGCCGTTTCCAACGCGCGGCCCAAGATTGCGGATTATCCGTTCACGACTCTGGTGCCAAACCTTGGGGTTGTCGGCGTGGATGGTGCGGAATTCGTGATGGCCGATATTCCGGGGTTGATCGAGGGCGCGAGCGAAGGCCGGGGGCTTGGCACGCAGTTTCTGGCGCATGTGGAGCGGTGCAAGGTGTTGCTGCATCTGGTGGATGGCACATCTTCGACGATCACCAAGGATTACCGGACCGTCGTGCACGAATTGGAAGCCTATAAGGAAGAGCTGGGCAACAAGCCGCGGATCGTGGCGTTGAACAAATGCGACGCGCTGGATGCCAAGACGATCTCGGCGCGCAGGCGGGCGTTGGAGAAGGTGTTTCCGGGGACGGTGCATGTGATTTCCGGCGTGTCGGGGCAGGGGTTGCAGGAGGCTTTGCGCGCGCTGATGCGGCAGATCAGGCACGAGACGCCGGTAGAGGAGGTCGAGCCTTGGCACCCGTAGCGCCGGATGTTCGCAGCGCAAAACGGCTGGTGGTGAAGATCGGGTCGGCCTTGCTGGTGGACCGGGTCTCGGGATTGCGCGTGGATTGGTTGCATGCGCTGGCGCTGGACGTGGTGGCGGCCAAGGCGCGCGGGGCGGATGTGGTGATCGTGTCGTCGGGGTCTATCGCATTGGGGCGCAAGGTTTTGGGATTGCCGGACGGGCCCTTGCCGCTGGAGCAATCGCAGGCGGCGGCGGCGGTTGGGCAAATTCGCCTTGCGCGGGCCTATGAAGGGGCGTTGGCCCCGCACGGAATAGTGACGGCGCAAGTTCTGGTGACGCTGGAGGATACCACGGACCGGCGGCGGTATTTGAACAGTCGTGCAACGATGCAGACGTTGTTGGGGTTAGGTGTGGTTCCCATTGTAAATGAGAACGACACCGTTGCAACAGACGAGATCCGGTTTGGTGACAATGATCGGCTTGCCGCGCAGATTGCGGTGACGGTGGGGGCGGATCAGTTGATCCTGCTGTCGGATGTGGACGGTTTCTACTCGGCCAATCCCAAAGAAGATGCGCGCGCCGTGCGGTTTGATCTGGTGGAGGCGATCACGCCTGCAATCGAGGCGATGGCGGGCGATCCGATGTCGGGGATGTCGAAAGGCGGGATGAAGACCAAGCTGATGGCGGCCAAGACGGCTGTCGCGGGGGGGTGTGCAATGGCGATCATGGAAGGCTCGGTGCTGCGTCCGCTACAGGCGCTGGCGGAGGGCGCGCACCGGACGTGGTTCGTGGCGCAGGCCGATCCGCAGGTCGCGCGCAAGCGGTGGATCGGGGCGATGAAGCCGCGCGGCGAGGTGCGGCTGGACGCGGGGGCTGTTGTTGCGATGCGGGCCGGGAAATCGCTGTTGCCGGCGGGGGTTGTCAGTGTGACGGGGGCATTCGGGCGGGGCGATCCGGTTGGGATCGTGTCGCCAGAGGGCGATATGCTGGGCAAGGGGTTGGTGCGCTACACCGCCGAGGAGGCGCGGCTGATTGCCGGGCATCGGTCGGGGGATATTGAAGCGATCCTTGGCTATGCCGGGCGTGCAGCATTGATCCACCGGGATGATATGGTTATCTGACGGCGAAGCCGGGGGTTTCACACCCCCGGACCCCCGGGATATTTATGAACAGATGAAGGGGCAGTCATGGACGGGGCGGTGACGGGCTTGATGGCGCAGATAGGGGCGGCGGCGCGGGCGGCGGCGGCGGAGTTGGCCCATGCGTCTTCTGAGCGCAAACATGCGGCGCTGATCGGGGCGGCACATTGGGTTTGGCAGGGGCGGCAGGTCCTTCTGGATGCCAATTGCGAGGATATGGCGTTTGGCGAGGCCAAGGGGTTGTCGGCGGCGATGCTGGACCGTTTGGCGCTGACCGAGGGGAGAATTGCCGGGATTGTGGATGGGTTGCGCGGCGTGGCCGGGCAGGTTGATCCGGTGGGGCGGGTGCTGGCCGAGTGGGATCGGCCGAATGGGTTGCATATCTCGCGGGTGGCGACTCCGCTGGGTGTGGTGGGGGTGATCTACGAATCGCGCCCGAACGTGACGGCGGATGCGGGGGCGTTGTGTTTGAAGGCCGGAAACGCGGTGATCCTGCGGGGCGGGTCGGAGAGTTTTCATTCGTCGACTGCGCTGCATGCCTGCATGGTGCGGGGGTTGCGCGAGGCGGGGTTGCCCGAAGCCGCGGTGCAGATGGTCCCGACGCGGGACCGCGCGATGGTGCAGGCGATGCTGACGGCAGTTGAGTATATCGACGTGATTGTGCCGCGGGGGGGCAAGGGGCTGGTGGGCCTCGTGCAGGCCGAGGCACGGGTGCCGGTGTTTGCGCATCTGGAGGGGATTTGCCACGTTTACGCCGACCGGGACGCCGATCTGGCGAAGGCACGCGCGGTGGTTTTGAATTCCAAGACGCGGCGGACCGGGGTTTGCGGGGCGGCGGAGTGTTTGCTGATCGACCGGCAGTTCTACACGAGGCACGGGGCGGTGTTGATCGAGGATCTGATCGCTGCCGGGGTCGAGGTCCGGACCGAAGGCGAGTTGTTGCAGGTTCCGGGCACGGTGCAGGCGGCGGCGGATGACTTTGGCCGCGAGTTTCTGGACATGATCATCGCGGTGCGGTTGGTTGACGGCGTGGACGAGGCGATTGCGCATATTCGCCGCTATGGCAGCAACCACACCGAATGCATCCTGACCGAGAATGACGCCACTGCCGCGCGGTTCACGCAGCGGCTGGACAGCGCCATCTTGATGCGCAACGCCAGCACACAGTTTGCCGATGGCGGTGAGTTTGGCATGGGGGCCGAGATCGGGATCGCCACCGGCAAGTTGCACGCGCGCGGGCCGGTAGGAGCAGAACAGTTGACCAGTTTCAAATATCTGGTCACCGGGGATGGCACGATCAGAAGCTGAGTCGCACCCCGGCTTCGCGGATGTCGGCGGTCAGGCGCAGGCCTTGCTGCGCAAGTTCCTGTGCGGCGAGCAGGAAATGCACTTGGGCGGGGCCGATGTCGGGGTGGGCGGCGGGGTTTGACAGCACCTCCCACAGGTCGGGGTTTACGCGGAGTTTCGGGGACTGGGCGCTGATCGTCCAGCGGGCGTCGGCCAGGTCAACGGTGATCTTGCCGCCGTAGGGCATGGCGCTTTCAACGCATTGAATGAGCAGGAAGGCCAGTTTCACTTCGCGCCGGGACAGGTCGGCCGGGCTTTGCCAGTCGACCGTCAGGCGGCCGCGCATCGCATCGGCGAGGATACCCTTGACTTCGGATTTGCCGATCCGCTGATCCGGCGACGCGGTGCCGAAGCTGATGCGAAAGAACCGGATGCGGGCGGTGGCGGCGTCCACACTTTCAGACACCAGCGCCATTTCCGGGCCGCGCACCGCACCGTCCATCATCATCAGTTCGACCCCATTGCTGATTGCGCCGATCGGGCTGATAAGGTCATGGCAGATACGGGACCCCAGCAGGGCGGCGAGGTCGGGCTTTTCGGGCATCGGGGTCTCCATCTGGGCGGTTTTTTGGGGGCGGATGGTGGGATCGGTTCTGGAACCTGGCATGTTGGTGCGTCATCCGGGTCAGCCGGATTGGGGTCTGGGGCAGGTGCAATCGAACATCGGCGGGCGGGCTACGGTAAATTTTGAGCATGCAGGCAAGGTGGTGATCGACACGCGCCATGTCGAATTGCGCATCGACTTTGGCGGTTGATGCATACTGCCCTGAAACCTATGGATTTTTCAACCAAAGATTGTTGCTCTTCACAGAGTCGGTTGCATTGGGTCCAGTCAGAACCTAAAGACTTCGGTGAAAGATTGGGCTGCGGATCAGGCGTATGGAACAGTTGACGATGATTTCCGACGATGGCGCGTTTACCCTGCGATTGGCCCGCGACGACCGCGATCTGCGGGCGGCACAGCGGCTGCGCTATGAGGTGTTCGTCGAGGAGTTGGGCGGGGATGGGCCATTGGTGGATCATCGGATGCGGCTGGAGTGCGATGCGTTCGACCCGTGGTTCGAGCATCTGCTGCTGATCGACACTGCCCGCGACCCTGCGACATTGAGCGATGTGGTGGGGGTATACCGGTTGTTGACCAGCGACAGGATGCCACTTGCCGGTCAATTCTACTCGGAAGGCGAGTTCGATCTGGACCCGCTCAAGGCGTCGGGGCGGCGGTTGCTGGAATTGGGGCGGTCTTGCGTGGCGCGCGAGCAGCGGGGCGGGGCTGCGATGTTTCATCTGTGGAATGGTCTGGCCGATTACGTGCTGGAGCGCGGCATCGAGGTAATGTTCGGGGCGGCGTCGTTTCATGGCGTGGATGCCGGAGCGTTGGCGCAACCACTGTCGTATCTGCACCACCACCATCGTGCGCCGGAAGGTTTGCGGGTGCGGGCGAAGCCGCCGCATCGGCAGGAGATGAACCTGATCCCGACAGACGCGCTGGACCGCTCCGCCGCAATGGCCGGGACGCCTGCACTGATCAAGGCCTATTTGCGGTTGGGTGGGTTTGTCGGCGACGGAGCATGGATCGACCATGCGTTCAACACGACCGATGTCTGTCTGGTGATGGACACCGCCCGGATGAGCCAGAAGCACCACGCCTATTACAAGCGCAAGCAAGCCCGCGCGGGATGAGCGACTGGCTGACCGCGCGGATGGCGTTGCCGCCGCTGGGGGGGGGCGGCTGGTTCCGGGTGGTTTGGCGGGGCGGGTTTTTGGCTGTGGTGACGTATGGCGGGCTGGCGTTGCTGTTGGTTCTGCGGTTGGTAGAGCGTCCGATGTCCGGGGCGGTGCGGCCTGTGACACCGTGGATCACGGTGGGGGTGTGCCGGGTGGCTGTGCGGTTGCTGGGTTTGCGGTTACGGGTGCGGGGCATTCCTGCGCGTGCGCGAGGCGCGCTGGTCGCCAACCACGCCGGGTGGTTGGATATTTTCACGCTGAACGCGGTGCAGCCGATTTACTTTGTCTCAAAATCCGAAGTGGCGGGTTGGGCCGGGATTGGCGTTCTGGCGCGGGCTGTGGGCACCGTGTTCATTGCGCGCAAGGCGTCAGAGGCGGCAGAGCAGGCGCGGATGCTGGCGGGTCGGTTGGCGGCTGGGCATCGGTTGTTGTTCTTTCCCGAAGGCACCAGCAGCGATGCGCGCCGGGTGTTGCCGTTCAAGCCCGCATTGTTCGCCGCGTTCTTTGCCGATGCGTTGCGCGAGGTCATCGAGGTGCAACCGGTGACGGTGATCTACCGTGCGCCCTTTGGGATGGACGCGCGGTTTTACGGCTGGTGGGGCGACATGGAATTTGCGCCGCATCTGTTGGCCGTGCTGGCGCATCCGGGCGGGTCGGTGGAGGTCGTTTTTCACGATCCGGTCCGGGTTGCGGATTTTGCGGATCGCAAGGCGCTTGCGGCCTATTGCCATGGGGTGATCGCGGCGGGGTTTGAGGTGGGGGTTTGAGGGGGAGGCTTTGCGGCCTTGCCCCGTTGCGCCGAGTGGGGGTTTCACACCCCCACACCCGTTGCGAAGAGTGGGGGTTTCACACCCCCACACCCCCGTGGGATATTTTTTCCAGCAGGAAAGCGGAAATTTTAGTTGAATTGCCAGTGTTAAGGTGTGGCTTAGACTGCGGCGGCTGAGACTGTGGCGGCGGGTTTTGGCCGGGCGTCAACCCAGCGGGGCGAGCAGGCTGCGCAGGGTGGCTATCGGGTCGTCCGTCGTCCAGATTTCCTCGCCGATGCCGAAGAAGTCGGTGACGGGGCCAAGCTGTTCGATCAGGGCTGAGGTCAGTGCGCCTTCGGCGATCACCGGAACCTCGATCATTTCCGACCACCATTCAAAGAGATCGAACGGGGCTTGCGCGCCGTCGCCCAGTGTCGTTGCCCCGACCGGGCCGAACGCGACATAATCTGCGCCAGCCTCGGCGGCGGAGATGCCTTCGTGACGGGTAACGCCGCCAAAGCAGCCGATGATCGCGTCGGTCCCGAGGTCCTTGCGGGCCTTGCGCACCGATCTGCCGCCGTCGGGCAGGTGGACCCCGTCCAGCCCGAGTCGTTCGACCAGCAGCAGGTGGGTGTCGATCACCATGGCCACGTCGCGGGCATGGGCCACCACGCGGCAGGCATCGGCCGCGCGCGCGATCAGGTCCAGATCCCTGGAGGCCAGCGACAGGCGCACGCACGCAATGTCGGTGCTGTCGAGCATGGCGGCGAGTTGGTCGGGGAACAGGTCGAGATCAAAGGCGGGTGGGGTGATCAAGGTGATCTGTGGGCGGTCGGTGTCGGCCATTCGGGGCTCCTGTCGGTATGTCCTGCGCCATAGCGCAGTTTGGCGGGCTTGGCTATCGGCGGTGGGTGGCGTATAAGGCGGTGTGTATTCTGCGAGGTCCCTGCCATGATCCCCCCGGTTTTTATTCTTGTGCGGCCCCAGATGGGCGAGAATATCGGGGCGGCGGCGCGGGCCATGCTCAATTTTGGGCTGGAGCGGATGCGGGTGGTGGACCCGCGGGACGGCTGGCCGAACCCAAAGGCCGCAGCGATGGCAAGCGGGGCGGGGCGCGTGCTGGATCAGGCGGGGATTTTCGCCGATGTGCCCGGCGCGATTGCCGATTGCGACTATGTCTTTGCCACCACTGCGCGGGGGCGCGAGTTGACCAAGCCGATCATGACGCCCGAACGTGCAATGGAACATGCCCGCGCGCTGACGGCGGCAGGCAAGCGGGTAGGAGTGCTGTTTGGCCCCGAACGCGCGGGGCTGGAGAATGAGGACGTGGTGCGGGCCAACGCGATTGTGACCGTGCCGGTCAACTCGGAGTTTCCCAGCCTGAACCTTGGGCAATGCGTGCTGTTGGTGGGGTATGAGTGGCGGCGCCAGACGGTCGAGGTCGCTCCGCAAGTGATGGAAATGGCGCGCACCGAGTTTGCCAGCGGGCTGGAGGTCGAAAAGCTGGGCGATCATTTTGAGGAGCGGCTTGCGGCGGCGGGGTTTTTCTATCCCGAGGGCAAGGTGGACGGCATGAAGCTGTCGTTGCGCAACATGTGGTCGCGGCTGGGTCTGACCCGTGCCGAGGTGCAGACCTTTCACGGGATGCTGCGCCAGATCGCGTTTCGGTTGAAAGGGCAGGGCGACTGAGCGAGGGTGCGCTTGGGGCCATGCACCGGGGGTTTCACACCCCCGGACCCCTGTGGGATACTTGTGCCAATGGGAAAGCGAGGGTCCTTGCGAAATGTGCCAGGTCTGCTCGAACGGCAGTGACTGAAAACCGGGTGGAGGGCGACACGATGCAGGCAACACGGCGGGCGTTTTTGTTGGGTGGAGTGGCCTTGGGGCTGGCGGGCTGTTCGGGCGGGGCGGTTGCAACGGGGGGGTCGGCGGGCACGTTCGCGCCTGCGCCGCGGGCGGTGCCCGATGCCGGGTTTGATGCCTGGGTTGTGGGCTTTCGCGGGCGGGCGGCGGCGCGGGGGATCCCAGCGGGTACGATCGACAATGCGATGCGGTCGGCGGGATTTCTGCCCGAGGTGATCGAGAAGGACCGCAACCAGACCGAGTTCAAGCGCAGTCTGGAGGATTATCTGGCTATTTCTGCCTCTGATGAACGGATATCGCTGGGGCAGGCGGATTTGCGAAAATATGGCGATGTGCTGGCCCGCGTCGAGGCGCAATACGGGGTCGAGGCGCATGTGGTGACGGCCATTTGGGGGCTGGAGTCGTTTTACGGCACGCGGCGGGGGAATGTGCCGGTCATCTCGGCGCTGGCCACGCTGGCCTATGAGGGGCGGCGGGGCGAGTTTTTCGAGGCCCAGTTGGTGGCAGCGCTGAAGATCCTTGCGAACGGGGATACCACGGCTGCGGCGATGACCGGGTCGTGGGCCGGGGCGATGGGGCACACGCAGTTCATTCCGACGTCGTATCTGGCGTATGCCGTGGATTTCACCGGGGACGGGCGGCGGGATATCTGGAGCGACGATCCGACGGATTCGCTGGCCTCGACGGCGGCGTATCTGGCGCGGTCGGGGTGGCAGCGCGGGTTGCCATGGGGGATGGAGGTGCGCTTGCCTGCGGGGTTTGGTGCGGGGGCGCTGGGGCGCGGCAAGGGACAGTCGGCGGAGGCGTGGTCCGCACAGGGGGTCACGACGGTGCAGGGCGGGCGTCTGACAGTGGGCGGGTCAATCATCGCGCCCAAGGGTGTGGTGGGGCCAGCGTTTTTGCTGACGCAGAATTTCAACGTGATTTTGCGCTACAACAACGCCGAAAACTACGCGATCGGCGTGGGGCATCTGTCGGACCGGTTGCTGGGGCGGCCGGGGATAAAGGCGGATTGGGGTGCGGACGCAAGCGGCATGACGATGGCGGACCGGCAGGAGTTGCAGCGGCGGTTGACGGCGGCGGGGTTTGATACCGAAGGTTCGGACGGAGTGATCGGGAACAAGACCAAGGCTGCGATTTCGGGGTATCAGGCGCGTGCCGGATTGTCGGTGACCGGGGAGCCTTCGGTCGCATTGTTGCAGCGGTTGCGGTAGCAGGGGTTGCGGCAGGAGGGGCGCTGCCTCTTGGGGCGTGCCGCCCCGTTCGGCAGAAAAACGGTCCCTCGGACCGTTTTGTGATCTGCCTCGCACCAAGATATTTGTGAACAGATGAAGCGGCGTGCCGTGGTGTCGCGGGGCCTTGATGGGGTCGGGGGGCAGGGCTAGGGTCTGGGTGTCACATGGGAGCGGTCGGATGGCGGGCAATCGCAGTATTTTTGAAGAGGTTGGAGTGGCGGGGCAAAGGCCATCTGCGCTCGTAGCCGGGTTGATTGATCGGCCAAAGGGTGCGCGCCGCGGCATTCGGGCGTGGATGATCGTGCTGTTCTTGCTGGTGGTGACGATGATCGCCGTTGGGGGGATGACCCGTTTGACGGATAGCGGATTGTCGATTACCGAGTGGAAGCCGGTGACCGGCGCGGTGCCGCCGTTAAACGCCGCGGACTGGGCGGTGGAGTTCGAGAAGTATCAGGCGACGCCAGAGTTTCAGTTGCAGAACACCGCGATGACGATGGAAGAATTCAAGGTGATCTTCTGGTGGGAATGGGGGCATCGGCAGTTGGGCCGGGTGATTGGCCTCGTCTGGGCGGTAGGGTTTGCGGGCTTTGCGCTGGCTCGGGCTATTCCCGCAGGCTGGACGCAGCGGATGCTGCTGGTGGGCGCTTTGGGCGGATTACAGGGCGCGGTCGGGTGGTGGATGGTGTCTTCGGGCTTGCAGGGCGCGCGGGTGGATGTGGCGTCTTACAGGCTTGCCACGCATCTCGGGATCGCGTTTGTGATCCTTGGGTTCCTTGCGTGGTATATCTTGTTGCTGGGGCGCAGCGCGGCGGATTTGATGCAATCGCGGCGGGTTGGGGAGCGCAAGTTGTTCGGTATGACTACCGGGTTGATGCACTTTACGTTTCTGCAGGTGCTGCTGGGGGCTTTGGTCGCAGGGATCGACGCGGGTCGGGGGTTTCCGACCTGGCCGCTGATGAACGGGCAGTTTTTTCCGGCAGAGGCGTTCTATGTACCCGGCGGCATCTGGTGGCAGGCGTTCTTTGAGAACCCGGGGCTGGTGCAGTTCATTCACCGGATGTCGGGGTATCTGTTGTTTGCCTTTGGATTGGTGGTCTGGTTGCGGGGCCGCCGTTCGGTGCATCCGGTCACGCGGGGCGCCTACAATGCTGTCATGGCGATGATGGTGGTTCAGGTCGCGATCGGCGTTGCGACGGTCTTGGTGATGGCGCAGATGCATGTGGCAATCACCCACCAGATTGGCGCGGTGATCCTGTGGGTGTTGATCTTGCGCGCGCGGCATCTGGCGGTTTATCCGGTGGCGGGGTCCATCCGAAAGGGAACGGCATGAGCGTGAATAACACCGCCTACAGCGATCTGATGGCCTATCAGCGGCAGACCGAAGCGATTGCTATGGTGGCTGAACGGCTGGGCTGGGATCAGGAAACCATGATGCCGCTCGGCGCGGCAGAGCAGCGGTCCGAAGAGATGGCTGCGATGGAGGGCGTGTTGCATGCCCGCCGGACCGACCCGCGTATTGCCGACTGGCTGGGTCAGGCGGCTGCAACCGACGACGAAGGGCAGGCGCAGTTGCGCGAAATCCGGCGCAGCCATGCGCGGATGACCAAGGTGCCGACCGACCTTGCCCAGGAGTTGGCGCGGGTGACCAGCCGGGCGCAGGGCATCTGGGCCGGGGCCCGGGCGCGCGAGGATGTGGCAGGGTTTCTGCCAATGCTGCGCGAGGTGATCGGGCTGCGTCGGCGTGAGGCAGAATGTCTGGCGCAAGGCGGCGATCTTTATGACGCGCTGCTGGATGATTACGAACCCGGGGCAACGGCGCAAAGCATCGGCGTGATGTTCGACGCGATGCGGCCCCGGTTGGTGGCGTTACGCGGGGCGGTGCTGGACAAGGTCGGACCTACGCCGCTTGCGGGGGTGTTCCCCGAGGCTGCACAGATGCGGATGGCGCGGGATCTGGCGACGGCGTTCGGCTACGACTGGAGCCGGGGGCGGATGGATCTAGCGGTGCATCCGTTTTCGTCCGGGTCGGTTTCGGACAGCCGGATCACCACGCGGGTGGTGGAAGGCGAGCCGTTCAACTGCTTTTATTCGACAATTCATGAGGTTGGGCATTCCAGTTATGAGTTGGGGGTGGACCCGGACTATGCCATGACCCCGATCGGGCGCGGGGTGTCGATGGGCGTGCATGAAAGCCAGAGCCGGATCTACGAGAACCAGTTGGGCCGCGGTCGGGCGTTTACGGCCTGGATGCACGGGCAGATGGCAGACCGGTTCGATGACTATGCGGTGACCTCCTCCGAGGAATTCTACCGGGTCGTCAACCGGGTGCAGGCGGGGTTCATCCGCACCGAGGCCGACGAAGTGCATTACAACCTGCACATCATGATGCGGTTCGATCTGGAGCGGGCCTTGATCGCGGACGATCTGTCGGTGGACGATCTGGAAGCGGCGTGGAACGACCGCTTTGCCGCCGACTTCGGTGGCGAGGTCGAGAGGCCGTCGCTGGGCATGCTGCAGGACGTGCATTGGTCGGTCGGGCTGTTCGGCTATTTCCCGACCTACACGCTGGGCAATGTCTATGCAGGGTGTTTGAACGTGGCATTGCGCGCGGCTGCGCCGGGGTTGGACGGGCAGTTGGCCGAAGGGGATACCTCGGCTGCGACCGGCTGGTTGCGGGAAAACCTGCAACGGCATGGCGGGTTGCGCACCCCGCGCGCGACGGTGGCGCATGCCTGCGGGTTCGAGCCGCATGAGGGGCCGCTGCTGGACTATCTGGAAGCCAAGTTCGGCGATCTTTACGGGCTTTGAGCGATACGGACGTCTCTGAACCCGGAGACGCGCTGGCCGTGTGGCTGCTGGCGGTGGGTCAGACGCTGACCTATGCGGCACTGTATTATTCCTTTGCCGCCTTGCTGCCGGATCTGGAAACCGCGACGGGGTGGAGCAAGGCGCAACTGGCGGCAGGGCCAACGCTGGGGTTTTTGCTGACCGCTGCGTTGACGCCGTTCATGGGGCGGCTGGTGGACCGGGGCTGGGGCGGCGAGTTGCTGATCTGGATGCCGGTGCTGGGGGCTGCGGCGTTGGTCGGGTTGGGGTTCGTGGGGTCGGTCGCGGGATGGCTGGCGCTGTGGGCAGTGGTTGGCGTGGCGCAGGCGGGGGCGCTTTACGAGACGTGCTTTGCTTTTCTGACCCGGCGGTTGGGGACGGGCGCGCGGGCGGCGATTACCCGTGTGACGCTGGTCGCGGGGTTTGCAGGGACGCTGGCCTTTCCGGTGGGCTATCAATTGGGGGCGAAGTTTGGCGGGCAGGGGGCGCTGGTGGCCTTTGCCGGGTTGGTGGTGCTCGGTGCGGTGCCGGTCAATGCCATCGGCGTCGTGCGGTTGCGGCGGTTGCAGGCGGCAGGCACGAAGCGGTCCGCACCCGAGACGGGGGCGCTGAAGGCAGCCCTGCGCAATCCTGCCTTCTGGGCGATCTCCGCGATTTTCGGGCTGAATTACCTGAGCCATTCGGTTTTGATCACCTATGCGCTGACATTGTTTGCCGACCGGGGCGCGGGCGAGGGGATGGCGGTGTTGGCCGCGTCGTTTTTTGGCCCGGCGCAGGTGGCCGGGCGGCTGGTGCTGCTCATGAACGAAAAGCGGGTGAGCACGCCGGTGGCGGTCGTGTGGTCGCTGGGGTCGATGGTGGCGGCGGCGGGATTGCTGTGGGTGGCGGGGCTGGCCCCAGGGCTGATCTTTGGCTTTGCCTTGTTGCAGGGCGCGGGGATCGGCTTGTCGTCGATCCTGCGCCCCGTGCTGCTGGCGGAAGTGTTGGGGCGGCGCGGATTTGGCATGATTTCCGGGGCGGCGGCGGTGTCGCCTATTCTGGGCACGGCGGCGGGGCCGCTGTTTGGGGCCTGGCTGTTGGGCTATGGGACGGGGGCGGTCTACGCGGCCTGTCTGGCGATGGCGCTGGTGGCGGGTGCCATCGGGCTGGGTTTGCTGCGCAGGTAGGGGGGCTGTCTGCCCCCCTCTTGGCCTATGGCCAATTCACCCCCCGAGGATATTTGGGAACAGATGAAGCCTTGGCGTGGCAGTTTTCAGGCCTGCCAGTTCGGAGTGCGTTTTTCGACGAAGGCGGTCATGCCTTCGTTGGTGTCGCGGTCCAGCATGTTTTCGACCATGACGCCGCCGGTATAGGCATAGGCGGCTGACAGACCGAGTTCGGATTGTTCGTAGAAGGCGCGTTTGCCGATACGCACGGCAACGGGCAGTTTGGCGGCAATGGTGTTGGCGAGCGCGCGGGTTTCAGCCTCGAGATCGTCCGAGGTGGTCACGCGGTTCACAAGGCCCACCTCGCGGGCACGGGGGGCTGCGATGAATTCGCCGGTCGTGAGCATTTCAAACGCAACTGCGTGGGGCACCTTGCGGGTGAGGGCCACCATCGGGGTGGAACAGAACAGGCCGATGTTCACGCCGTTCACGCCAAAGCGGGCGGCGTCGGATGCCACGACCAGATCGCAAGACGCGACAAGCTGGCATCCGGCTGCGGCGGCAGTGGCGTGGACCTGAGCGATCACCGGTTGCGGCAGGGCGATCAGCGCCTGAATCATTGCGCCGCAGGAATTGAACAGCGCCTCGAACGCCGCGCGGCCGTTGTCTGGGGCTTGGCGGGCGGCCTGCATTTCCTTGAGGTCGTGGCCTGCGCAAAAGGCGCGACCGTTGCCGCGCAGAATGACCACGCGGATGTCGGGGTCGGTGGCGAGGCTGGCAATTTCGGCCGTCAGGGCCGCGAGCATCGCGTTGGAGAGCGCATTCAGGCTGCCGGGGGAATTCAGTGTGAGGGTCGCTATGTGGTCCGCGTCGTCGCGCAACAGGATCTTATCTGACATTTAGGCCTCAGGCTTTGGCGAGTGTGAAAGTGCCATCGACCTGCGCACCGCTTTCGATGACCAGCGTGGTGTAGGTGATGTCGGCCGCGACCATCGCGTTCGCGCGCAGGGTGAAGCTGTCGGACGACACCTTGCCATTCAGGCGTCCCTTGACTTCGACCGTGTCGGCCACGACCGACCCTGAAACTTGACCCTCGGCGCCGACCACCAGCCCGCGCGCGGCAAGATTGCCTTCGATTTCGCCCAGCACCTCGATCGTGCCGTTCGACGTGATTTCACCGACGATCTTGAGATCCTGCGCCAAGACCGATTTGGTGTTCGACGCAGGGCGCCCTTCGGTGGAGGGGGATGCGGTCGGGTCGGAGGTTTTGCTGAACATGAGACTTCCTGTGGCTTTTGCGCGATAAGGACGTCAGGACGACGGGCCGGTCAAGGGTTTGCGCGTAATGCGTGCGCTTTCGCGCCGTTTGGGTGTCGCGGACAGACCGGACTCGGTGGGCGGGGAGTGGTTGGATGAGGGTGACCGGACATTGCAGGAGCGGATGATGACATCAGAGGATGGGTTTTTTCAACCGGTATCCGGCTTCGATCTGCCGCGATTCGCAGGAATACCCACGTTCATGCGGTTGCCGCATGTGGGGTTTGACCATCCGCGGATCGGTGAGGTGCAGATCGGGTTGATCGGCGCGCCTTGGGATGGCGGCACCACCAACCGGCCCGGCCCCCGGCATGGCCCGCGTCAGTTGCGCGATCTTTCCACCATGATCCGGGCACAGAACGGGGCAACCTGGATCGCGCCGTTCGACCTCGCGCGCTGTGCCGACCTTGGGGATGTGGCGCCTAACCCGGGCGATCTGATGGACAGCCTTGCGCGGATGGAGGCGTTTTATACACGGGTGCGGGGCTTGGGGATTTTGCCGTTGACCGGGGGCGGCGATCATCTGTGCACCTTGCCGATCCTGCGGGCGCTGGGAGCGGGTCGGCCGTTGGGGATGGTGCAGTTCGACAGCCACACCGACCTGAACGACGTCTATTTCGGGACCAGCCGCTATAACCATGGCACGCCGTTTCGCCGCGCGGTGGAGGAGGGGCTGCTGGACCCCAAGCGCTATGTCATCATCGGGGTGCGTGGCACTGCTTATGGCCGCGAGGATTGGGATTTTGCGACGAGTGTGGGGATCAGGATCATTCCTATGCCTGAATTCCATGCGCGCGGCGCCGAGGATGTGATGGCCGAGGCGCGCGAGATCGTGGGCGGGGGGGAAACCTATGTGACTTATGACATCGACTTTGTGGACCCGACCTTTGCGCCCGGCACCGGGACTCCGGAAGTGGGGGGGCCAAATTCGTGGGAAGCGTTGCAAGTGGCGCGCGGGTTGCGCGGGATGAACGTGGTGGGGGCGGATCTGGTGGAAGTGTCGCCGCCGTTCGATGCCAGTGGCGGGACGGCATGGCTTGGGGTCAGTCTGATGTTCGAGATGCTATGCGTGATGGCCGAACGGGTCAGGGGCGTTGCCCCATCGCCTGCGGCGATCCCCCAGGATATTTGAACCAGCAGGAATTCAGGAGAGCACGATGGTTGATCTTGTCATTCGAAATGCACGGGTGTTGACAATGGACCCGGGCCAGCCCCACGCGCAGGCCGTGGCGATCGCGGGTGGGCGGATCGTGGCGGTGGGCGGGGCCGAGGTGGCCGGGATGTCGGCCGTACGGGTGATAGATGCCGCGGGGCGGACCTTGTTGCCGGGGTTTGTCGAAAGCCACATGCATCTCTTTGGCGGGGTGGAGTTGAACCATCTGCATCTCGGCGGCGTGCGGGGCATTCCCGCGTTGCGGACGGCGTTCGAGGGGTTCGCGGCGCGCAGACCGGGGACGGGGCTGTTGATGGGTGAGGGGGTGGACTACGGCTTGCTTGACCATCCGGTGACGCGGCACGATCTGGACGCGGTGATGGCGGATAGGCCCATCGCGATCAGGTCGATGGATCACCACTCGGTCTGGGCCAATACGGCGGCACTGGCGGCGGCGGGGCTGTTGCACGGGGCGTCGATGCCGCATGGGCATGAGGTTGTTGTGGGCCTCGACGGGCTTGCGACCGGGGAACTGCTGGAATTCGAGGCGTTCGATCCGGTGCTGGCGCTCGCGGGTGTGTCGCGGATGTATCTGGGAATTGCCCGGGGGGCCGAGCCTGCGGTCTGGCCCAGTGATGCCGAGCGCGCGGTGGACAAGGACCACCTGGCGCGGGGGATGGCGCATTGTGCGGCGCAAGGGATCACCACTTTGGTCAGCATGGACGGCAACCGCTACACGCTGGCCCTGCTGGCCGAGATGCGGGCGGAAGGGCGGCTGACGCAGCGGGTGAAGGTGCCGTTTCACTTTAAGCCCGGCATGGATTTTTCTGAACTCGACCGGGCAGAGGCGATGCGGGCGGAGTTTGCGGATGACTGGATCACGTCGGGCTTTGTAAAACTGTTCATGGACGGGGTGGTGGACACTCGGACGGCTGCGATGCTTGAGGAATATCCCGGTCGTCCCGGCGAAAGGGGCGAGTTGTTGTTCTCGGGAGATGCGTTCCGAACGCTGGCGTCTGAGATCGACCGGCGGGGACTGCAGATCGCGGTGCATGCGATCGGGGACGCGGCGGTGCGCAACACTATAGATGGTTATCAGGCGGCACAGACAGCCAACGGGCCGCGCGACAGTCGGCACCGGATCGAGCATATCGAGTTGATCGACCGGGCGGATATTCCACGCATCGCTGATCTGGGGGTCACCGCGAGTCTGCAGCCGTCGCATCCGCCGGGGGCGATGGATTTTGCGCTGGTCGGGCTGAACTGTCTGGCGCGCGCGCGCTGGCCGGATGCCTATCTGTGCAGGAGCATCGTCAGCGAAGGGGCGGCGGTCTGTTTTGCCAGCGATTGGCCGGTTACGGATGTGTCGGTGCTGCGCGGATTGCAGGCGAGCCAGACGCGGGAGCCTTACGGGCCGGACTGCGAAGATGAAAGGCTGGGGCTGATGGACAGCCTGCGCGCCTACACTGCTGGCGGGGCATGGGCCGCGCATCTGGAGGCTGTCACGGGGTGCGTGCAAGTGGGGTTGGCGTGCGATCTGGTGCTGCTTGGTGGTGATATCGAGGCGGTCGAGGCTGACAGAATCGCCGGGTTGGGAATCGCTTTGACGGTCTGTGGTGGGCAGATCACCTATCAAGCGCCTGAATTTGCCTGAGTCTGTGGATTGTTCTGTGGGCGGATGTGCTTTTTGTAGGGCAGGGGGTCGGCAAAACTCCAAGTTTCGCAGGGACTGACAAGAAAATGTGTAACTCCCAAGCACCCCGCTGCATCGGCAACGTTGCGCACGGTGCCTGCCGTTAGAGTTGCGCGATGATCTCGTCTGGGGGCTGGGTCAGGGTGTCGAGGATCTTGAGCCCCTGCTTTCGGGCTGT
>Ga0209702_10004293_pt1 | contig 20933 bp, 15 predicted proteins | sample FRY01_FD_187210 | JGI IMG/M metagenome (GOLD analysis project Ga0209702, IMG submission 187210) | Freshwater microbial communities from Lake Fryxell liftoff mats and glacier meltwater in Antarctica - FRY-01 (SPAdes) (version 2) | ecosystem: Environmental > Aquatic > Freshwater > Ice > Glacier... | reverse complement strand
ACGACATGCTGCACCTGGTTGAGGGCGTCCTGAAAAACGTCTTTATCAATCTGAAATCTCATTTTTTACAATTCTGCAAGTGTGAACTTGGACCTAGTGCCTGTCTACGTCAAACTTCATTCCTGCCCCGCATCGAGCGCTTTTGAGCCTAGCCGCAGATTTGGCGGGTACTGCCCGCGCGAAATTCGGGGGGACTCCATCGCGGAACCGCCCCGCACGAGGCGGCGTTTGATGAGCTCCACGGTACTTTTAAAGGAAGCGGAGTCTTCACAGCGCTTCTTCACCTTGCGCACCGCGTAGATCACGGTGCCGTGGTCTTTGGCGAAGCCGGCCGCGATCTCCACGAGCGAGAGATCGGTGAGGGTGCGGACGAGATACATCGCGGTCTGGCGGGCCTCGGCGACGCGGGCGGTGCGCTTTTTGCCGTTGATGATCTGCACGTCGATGTCGTAATGCTCGGCGACGGCGCGCTTGATCTCCTCGGCCCCGACCTGGCGGGTCTCCTGACCGCCGCTGATGTCGGCGATGATCTCAGTGACCTGGGCCGGAGTGATCGGCGACTCGCTCATCGTCGTGACCATGGCGACGCGGATGAGCGCGCCCTCCAGCGCCCTGACATTGCCGCGCACCCGCTCGACGATGATGTTGATGAGGTCGTCGCTGACCTGCATCTTCCAATCGTCGCGCTTGCGCCGCAGGATCGCCGCCCGGGTCTCGAGACCGGGTCGATGGATCTCCACCCCGAGACCCCACTGGAAGCGGGAGACGAGCCTGTCCTCGAGTTCGACGATCTCCGACGCGGGGCAGTCACTCGCCAGCACGATCTGCTTCTGATTGTCGGCGAGGCGGTTGAAGGTGTGAAAGAACTCGCGCTGGAGACCCTCCTTGCGCCCGAGGAACTGGACGTCGTCGATGAGGAGCAGGTCGGCCTCGCGGTAGCGTTTCCGGAAAGGGACGAGAGCATTCTTCTGAATCGCGTCGATATAGTCGTTCGCAAACTGCTCGGCAGTCACGAAGATGATTTTTGACTTCGGCCGCACGCGCAGCGACTCCCAGCCGATCGCGTGGAGCAGGTGAGTCTTGCCGAGGCCGCAGGCCGAGTGAAAGAAGAGTGGCTGATAGGTCTTGCCCGGCTGGTCCGAGACAGCCTGCGAGGCTGCCCAGGCGAGCTCGCTGTTTTCACCCGGAACAAAATTCTCGAAGCGGAAGATTTCGACAAGGCCGGCGGCGCGCCCGAGTTCGATCCATTTTTTCTCACTCACCTTCTCGGTGAGGACACGCGGAGACACTTTCAAACGCTCTTCCGAAGTCCGCTCTGCCGTAGCTGCAGTGCCGTCTTCGGGGTTAGCGCCTTCATCGTCTACGACCACGACTTCGAAGCGAATCCGGCCGCAGGAACCGAGATACTTTTGAAAGACCGATTGTAAAGAAGATTTAAAATTTTCTTCCACCCAGATCGCATACATCGTTCCGGGAGCAACGAGAACGACCTCTTCCGGAGAGACCGTCAAGAGGTGAAAATCACCAAACCAAAGGTCGAATGTAGATGCGCCAAGCTCGACCCGAAGGTCGTTCGAAATGTTTGTCCAGAGTGTCTTGAGTTGAGTGGGTGGGAGGTCGGGTTGCGGGTCAAGCGGTTGTTGATTGTGCATTCTCGGGGAATCGGTAACGGGATCGGTGTTTGTGTGCGGAGCGGTAAAGCACCCTGAGAGAGGGACTGATGTCACTGTGGATCTTGTAACCTGTTGTTTTATAACAGATTACAATAAAACTGAAACAACCGGAGGGTGGCCTCGACGAGCGCGGCCATCTCCGAAAACCTCCCAGTCTCCCGGAGAGGATCGGGAGAAAAAATGAGCATGCGGGAGTGCGAACCCGCTTTGCTGTTTTCCCCCTCTTCCCTTCCGGCAAAATGCTCGGGAGGTCATCGTTACATCCCACCTCTTGAGAGACAACCCTAAAGTGACGGATGCGTCATATTTTTGCGGACGGAATTAGGGGATTTTTGCAAGAGTCCGGTCTCAACTCCACTGACTGAAATTTTGAGAAGATTTAATTAACTGATCTGAAAATTTTAGATTAACGGGGCTTTTTCACCCCGAAAATCCATCCCAGGCCCATCGTGAGGAAGGTCGTGATCGGCCACATCCACTCGGAGGCAAAGGTCGTCTTAATCGTCTTGGGATCACCCTCGACGAGCTCGTAGGTGGGCAGTTGCGCGAGCCACTCCGCGAGCGAGTCGTTCATGAAGAGCACCCAGACATCATTCCTGACAAAGAGCACCAGAAGGAAAGAGATGATCGCCCCGGCGATGAGCCCTTTGACACTGCCGCGGCCTTTGCCAAGCAGGGCGATGAGGAACATCCCGAGGAGTGGGCCCACTGTGTAAGTCGTCATCCCGAAGGCGAGAGGCAGGATGGGAACCGACGTCTTCTCCTTCACCGCAAAGAGCACGAAGGTAAAGCCGGTCAGGATCACTCCCCACACGACGACGAGAATGCGGGAGAGGCGCACCAGCTTTTCGTGCTCGAGTTCCGTGTATTCGTGATCGGTCTTCCGCATCAGCGAGAGAGTCGTCTGGCTCAGGGCCGCGAGGATGGAGTCGAGGCTGGAAATCGCCGCCGCGAAAATGCCCGAGAGGATGAGTCCGCGCACCGCTACCGGCATCTCCGTCACGATCCAGACCGGGAAGACCATATCCGGGACGCCCGGCTGCCCGCCCACCCACTTCAGCTCATCCATGATGAGCGGATCCGTCGGCGGGTGCTGCACATAAAAGACAAAGAGCGCCGCCCCTACCATGAGCATGAGCACGGTCACGAGTTGCCCCACCGAACTCCAGATGATGGCCTTGCGCGCGTCGCCGGCGCTGCGGCAGCAGAACATGCGCTGGGCATTGAGCTGATCGACGCCGAAGGCGTTGAGATTGAGAAAGGGCACCGCAAAGATCGCGACCCAGAAGGTAAACTGCAGCCCGGGATCAAGATCGAAATCGAAGATCCGCATCTTATCGACGGTCGTCCCATCGAAGCCCTCGGCCGACCGCGCCACGGAAAAGAGCGTTTCCCAGCCGTTGTCGAAAGTACCCACCATCCAGAAGAGGGCGGTCAGCCCGCCCGCGATGAAGATGCCGAACTGCATCACATCGGTCCAGATGACCGTCCGCATCCCTCCCATGAGCGTCCATCCGATGGCAAAGACTCCGATTACGACGATGCACCATTCGAAGGGCAGAGGCGTCACCACCTTGAGCGGCAGCGCCGCGACGAGCACCCGAACACTCTGGGCGAGGATGCTGCCCACCGTGAAGAGCACGGTCGCGAGTCGCTTGACGCCCTCGCCGAGGCGATTGCCCATGAAATCGTAGGGGCTGTAGATGTCTTTCTCATAAAAGACCTTCACGAAATAGTATCCCACCACGATGCGCGCGAGGATGGAACCGATTGCCCACTGGAGGTAGGTGAAATCCCCCTGCAGGGCCATAACTGTTCCGGGGACGGCGATGAAGGTGACCCCGCTGATCTCCGTCGCAATGATGGATCCCGATACCGCCGGCCACGGCAGCGAGCGACCGCCGAGGAAGAAGTCCTTGATGCTCGCCTGCTTGCCGCGCATGCGGTGGCCGACGAGCGTGGTGAGGAGGAGATAGCCGAAAACCACGACCCAGTCGAGCGGAGTAAAGAACTGATGGAGTCCATTCATGGAGGTAGTGGGCCGACACGTAACGAGCCCTACCATGGGACAGAGACGAGAATCTCAAAAGAAAAATCGGCATCCGGGCAGGCCAATCTGGAAAAACCGGACGATCTCACTTCTGTCCGTAAAAGGCTTTTGAGAGGCGAACCTGCGGCTGAAGCCGCAGCCACTTTTCAAGGTCACCACCGATCGCTCGTCCCCGGCGAAGCTGGCGAAGCCGCGGAGGTCGTGAGACCTTCGGGCGAAGGCTTCGTCTGCCGAAAAACTCACGTTTTTCGCTACGGTGAGAGACGCAGCAGACGGGCTGTGATGACCATAGACAAAAATACGCCGTCACCGACCGCGCTCAGATCCCGCGCCGGCGGCGCTTGATGTGAAGCTGGGCAAGCGACTTCTGCATCATCACCATCGCGGCAGCGTGGTCCTCGGGGAGCAAGTCCTTCTCGGTCATCGCCTTCTGGGCCCGCTCGATCGCTTTCGCGACAGCGTCTTCATCGATCTCGGCTGCTCCCAACGCCATGTCGGTGAGCACGGATACCCGGTCGTTGGAGACCTCGACGATCCCCGTGCCGATGGCGAGAGAGGTCTCGACCCCGTTTTTCATGTAGCGGAGCTCTCCGGGTTGGAGAGTCGTCACGATCGGGGCGTGAGATTTCAGGATACCCATCTCCCCCTCGGAGCCGGGCACGACGACACTATCGATCTCGTCAGAGAACGCCTTTTTTTCGGGGGTCACAATGTCCAGTCGCATAAGAGGGGGCGATTAAGGGGGGGAATTACTTCTCGACGGAGTCGATCCCGGCCTTCATGTAGAAGTTGTTTTCCGGGACTGCGTCATGTTTGCCATCGAGGATCTCTTTGAACCCTTTTACGGTCTCGACGACGGGGACATAGACTCCCTTGATGCCAGTGAAGACCTCCGCAACACTGAAGGGCTGGCTGAGGAATTTCTGGATCTTCCGGGCGCGGAACACGGTCAGCTTGTCCTCGGGGTTGAGCTCATCCATCCCGAGAATCGCGATGATGTCCTGCAAGTCCTTGTAACGCTGAAGCACCGTCTGCACGCCACGGGCAACGAGGTAGTGTTCTTCACCGACAACTTCGGCACTGAGGGCGTTCGAGGTCGAGGAAAGGGGGTCCACTGCGGGGTAAATGCCAAGCTCGGCGAGGGAACGCTCGAGCACGACGGTCGAGTCGAGGTGAGCGAAGGTGTTCGCGGGAGCCGGGTCAGTCAAGTCATCGGCCGGCACGTAGACCGCCTGGAACGACGTGATCGATCCTTTGTTCGTCGAGGTGATCCGCTCCTGGAGCTGGGCCATTTCCGACGCGAGGGTCGGCTGGTAACCCACCGCCGAAGGGGTCCGTCCGAGGAGGGCGGACACTTCCGAGCCGGCCTGGGAGAAACGGAAGACGTTGTCGACGAAGAGCAGCACGTCCTGATTCTTCTCGTCACGGAAATACTCTGCCATGGCGAGCGCGGAAAGGGCAACACGGAGACGGGCACCCGGAGGCTCGCTCATCTGGCCGTAAACGAGGGCCACCTTCGACTTGGAGAGATCTTCCTGGTTGATAACCCCGGCTTCGCTCATTTCCCAGTAAAGGTCGTTCCCTTCACGGGTCCGCTCACCCACCCCGGCGAAGATGGAGTAGCCTCCGTGCTCCTTCGCGATGTTATTGATGAGCTCCATGATGACAACGGTCTTGCCGACCCCCGCACCACCGAAAGCGCCCACTTTTCCACCCTTGGTGAAAGGACAGATCAGATCGATGACCTTGATCCCTGTCTCAAGAATCTCAGCCGAGGCCGCCTGCTCGACGAGGCTTGGAGCGGGACGGTGGATCGGATAATATTTAGTCGCATTGACCGGACCCCGCTCGTCCACGGCGTCGCCGGTGACGTTGAAGATACGACCGAGGACGCACTCGCCCACCGGCACCGAAATCGGCTTGCCCGTGTTGACGACCTTGAGCCCGCGCTTGAGACCTTCGGTGGCGGACATCGCGACCGCACGGACCCAGCCGTCTCCGAGGTGCTGCTGCACTTCAAGGACCAGTTTGGTGCTCACTCCGTTGAGATCGTAATGCACTTCGATCGCATTGTAGATCTCCGGCAGCTTCTCGGCGGCCGAGAAATCGGCGTCTACGACTGGTCCGATAATCTGGACGATTTTTCCTTCGTTACTCATCTGATACTTGCTCCTACTCGTTAAGAGATTGCGTGTTCTATATTAAATCTTTGTCACTCAAGGGGTTTATTCGAGAGCGCGCATGGCGGTGGTGATCTCGAGCAGCTCGGAGGTGATCGCCGCCTGGCGCTGCTTGTTGTAATCGAGAGTGAGATCTTTGATCATCTGCTTCGCATTGTCCGTCGCGGCCTTCATCGCGACCATACGGGCACTGTGCTCGGAAGCGCGGGACTCGAGCACCATCTGGTAGAGCTGGTAGCCCACATACTGCGGCACGATCATGTCGAGAACGCCTCTGGCGTCGGGCTCGAAGATATACCCCCCGTAGAGGGTGTCTGACACAGGATGGGCCAATTCACTCTTGCCCACTCCCTCATAGCCTTTGGCCTTGCCGAGATCGATGGGCGAGATGGGGAGGAGCGTCTCAAGGAGGGACTCCTGACTAATCGTGTTTTTGAAATTGGTAAAAGCAACGGTGACCTTGTCGTAATCACCGGCAAGGAACTTTTCCATCACGAACTCGGCGACGGGCTTGACTTCGGGGAAGGCGACGGGGTCCTTTACCGAGAAATCGGCGAGGATGTTCCGCTTTACGCGAACGAGCGCCTGACGCCCCTTGTTCCCTATCGTGATGAAGTCTGCGTCCTTCCCGACCTTGTCCATAACGAGACGGAACAGGTTCGCATTAAGAGGTCCGCAAAGGCCCTTATCCGTCGTCACGAGGATAACGAGTTCGCGATCCCCCGACTGTTCTTTCAGGAGCGGATGATCTTCCTCACCAGTGTATTCCTTGAGGTTGACGAGGACCTTGTTCAGCAAATCCGCGTAGGAACGACCGGCCACGGCCTGGTCCTGCGCCTTCTTCATCTTCGAAGCCGCCACCAGCTGCATGGCCTTCGTGATCTGGGCCGTGTTCTTGACCGACTTGATGCGTCGGCGGATGTCTCGAAGATTTGCCATGGGTTAATCCAGCTTCAAAAAAGTAACTCGGGTCAGGCCTTGTAACCGGCTTTGAAATCGGTGATCGCCTGCTTCAGCTCTTCAAGGATACCGTCGGTGAGCGCCTTCTCATCGCGAATTTTTCCGAGGAGGGAGTCCTTGCGGGTCTCGAGGAATTCCTGCATCTTGCCCTGACAGTCCTTAACCTTGTTGACCGGGACACTGTCGAAGTGACCGTTCTGCATGGCCCAGAGGAGACATACTTCCACTTCGAGGGAGAGCGGCGAATACTGGCCCTGCTTGAAGAGTTCCACGATACGTTGACCTCGCTCGATGAGCCCCTTGGTCTTTGCATCCAGATCAGAACCGAACTGAGCAAAAGCCTGCATCTCGCGGAACTGGGCCAAGTCAAGCTTGGTCGTGCCGGAGACCTTTTTGATCGCCTTGGTCTGCGCGGCGGATCCGACCCGGCTCACGGAGAGACCGACGGAGATGGCGGGGCGGATGCCCTGGTAGAAAAGGTCTGTCTCGAGGTAGATCTGACCATCGGTGATCGAAATCACGTTCGTCGGGATGTAAGCCGAGACGTCACCTGCCTGAGTTTCAATGATCGGAAGCGCGGTGAGCGATCCCCCGCCATTCGCCTCACTGAGCCGGGCGGCCCGCTCGAGGAGGCGGCTGTGCAGGTAGAAAACGTCACCGGGATATGCCTCACGACCCGAGGGGCGACGGAGAACGAGCGAGACCTGACGATAGGCAACGGCGTGCTTGGAAAGATCGTCATATACGATGAGGGCGTCCATGCCATTGTCCATGAACCACTCCCCGATCGCGGCACCGGCATACGGAGCGAGATACTGGTTCGTCGCGGAGTCCGATGCGGAGGCGACGACGACGACGGTGTAGTCCATCGCGCCCTCGGCCTCCAGCGTGGCGATGATCCGGGCGACGTTGGCGAGCCTCTGCCCGATCACGACATAGATGCAATAGAGAGGTTTGTGATTCTTGAGTGTGCCCTCTTCGGCGGCGCGGTTCTGGCGTGCCTGGGAAATGATGGTGTCGACCGCAACGGTAGTCTTCCCGGTGGAACGATCTCCAATGATCAACTCGCGCTGACCGCGGCCGATCGGGATCATCGCATCGATCGCGAGGATGCCGGTCTGCACCGGCACGCTGACGGACTGACGAGGAATGATGCCGGGGGCGATCTTCTCAACGGGATAGGTCACGGTGGTCTTGATCTCTCCCTTGCCATCAACCGGTTGTCCGAGCGAATCAACGACACGCCCCAGCATCTCCCGGCCCACGGGGACCGAGAGGAGTTTGCCGGTCGATTTGACCTCGTCACCCTCTTTGATGTTGAGACCGTCTCCGAGGAGAATACACCCGACCTCCGTTTCTTCGAGGTTCAGCGCGAGACCGTAAAGGCCACCGGGGAACTCGATCATTTCATTAAGCATGACGTCGCTGAGTCCCTCGACTTTTGCGACACCGTCTCCGATCTCACGAACGATACCCACGTTCGATTTTGACACGGAGGTCTTAAGGGCGGCGATTTCGGATTCCAGTTCCTGGAGAATGTTACTCATGACGTTGCGTCGGGTGAATCGTTAGAGTCAGTTGTTTATCAGTTAAAATTTTCGGAGAGACGCTCAATGCGATTCTTCACGCTACCATCCCAAACATCGCTGCCAACGCGGATCTTCATACCACCGAGAAGCTCGGGGATGACCGAAAACTCCGGCGCGATCTGCGTGCCATATTTCTTCTTCAAGTCGTCCACGACCTGCGTTTTCGTCTTTTCATCGAGAGGGATCGCGCTCTGGATGATGGCCCGGTTGCGCTCGATCTCGAGCTTCACGAGCCTCCAGTAGGCGTCAGCCACCTGGATATAACCACGGGGACGGCTCTCCTTCAGCTTGTCGATCACCTTTTTAACGGCGGGGAGATCAAGCTGTCCATCGACCAGAGAAGCTGCAAAGATCTTCTTGGCGGTGCGAAGGGCCTCTTTCCGTGATTTCATGCGCTACAGAGATTCTCGATTAAAGTGCGACCTGGCCGACCGTCTCTTCGTTGATCCGCTTCTGATCCTTATCGTCCAGCACCTTGCCGGTAACTTTCGAGGTTGCGTCGATGACAAGACGCCCGAAGTCACGCTTTAACTCGTTCATTGAGGTCTCATGCTCAAGACGTGAAGCCTCGCGCGCTTTCTCGATGATTTGCTGGGCCTCTTTGATTGCCTCCTGAGTCTTCTGGCCGCGGACCGATTCCGCACTTTCGCGAGCTTCAGCGATAAGCCGCTCAGCGTCCGTATTGGCCTGGTTCAACATTCCCTGGACCTTCTCCTCAGCCCGGCTCAATTCCGCCTCTATCGTCTTGAGATTCGACTCCCCTTCCGCGATCCGGCGTCTGCGAGCCTCCAGCATCGCAAGAACGGGCCCGAAAGCGTATTTCGAAAGAATGAAATACACGATCAAAACGATGATGACTTGCGAGATGAACTTCGACCAGTCGAGCCCAAATGTTTGTAGGATGCCTTCCATCGCCAGTGCTGAACGTTGTGGTTAAAGAGAATAAAGAGAACGGAGTCCTAAAAAGGTAGAAAAGGCCCGCAGTCGCAGCCAAGTGACTGCGGACCTCTTCAAAATCGAATTAGCCCTGAAGAGCCATAATGAATGCGTAAATGGCGATAGCCTCGGCAAGCGCCATTCCGATAATCCCGATCGTCAGGATGTTACCGAAAGCACTGGGGTTACGGCCCACCGCCTGGGCGGAAGCCATACCAATGAGACCAAGGCCGATACCCGCTCCGGCTCCGGCGACGCCGAGCGCGAAGTTTCCGTTGAACGCGCCAGCGGCAGCACCAGCTTCAGCGGCAGCGACAAGAGTTGTGATTGTATCGATCATGTTAGTTTCTTTATATTACTGTTTGCTCGCCACCGCCCACACTTCCATGCATGGTCCCGATGACAAAAGTGTGAAATGTTTTCAATGAGCCTCGTCGTCGTGTGTCGTCGCCAGCTTGATGTAAACCGCGCAAAGAAGTGAGAAGACAGTGGCCTGGAGCGCTCCCACGAGAATCTCCATGAAGTAAAAGGGAAGCGGGAAAACGACCGAGGAAATTACCGCCAGCCAACTCGGCAGCCCGATCTTTTCACCGAGCTCCCCCATGGTATGGAGGAGCGTTTCACCGGCGAAGATATTCCCGAGAAGCCGCAAAGACAGAGACATGGGGCGAAAAACAATCGACACCACCTCAATAATACCCACGAAAATGAAAATCGGGGTGAGCAGATACTTGAGAGCACCCTGCAGTCCGCCTTTCGGGCCGAAAATGTGAACAATGGTCCCCCAAACCCCCAACTCAGCGATCGAGAGCCATGCCCAGACCGCCATGAACACCACCGCGAGAGCGAGAGTCATGTTCAGGTCGGCCGTAGCCGGACGGAGCAGGGGAACGAAGGTGTAGTTCCCCGCCGCATCGACGAAGGAAGGATCGACCGACAGCGGGCCAATCGACTGACCGAAACCAACCGTACCCACACCGGGGAGGAGACCGAACCAGTTCGACGCCAGAATGAAAATGAAGACCGTCGCGAGCAGAGGGAAGGCCTTCGGGGCAACACTCTTACCGACGATACCCTCGACTTGGCCGTAGAGGAACTCGATCAGGTATTCGACGAAGTTTTGCCGCGGCCCGGGGATCAGTGCCATGCGCTTCGTCGCCATGCGAGTGAAGAGAAGCACCGCCGTCGTCACGATGACCGCCACGACGATGGAGTTACTGATCCAGTCCAACGCGGGGATTGCCGGCGCACTGATGCCACCGGCTGCGAGCAAAGGACTGAATGTTGCAAAAGAGACCATTGTCAGTGAAAACTCCGTCGTTTAAGCCAAGGCACGCACGTCGGGGATTTGGTGCGTAGCAGAGACCGTATGTCGGTCCGCACCGTAACCAAAGCCGCAACTCTCGCAAGACGATTTTGTGAAAAATTTCACAAGCTCCCCAATCCCCCGTCCTGCAAGGGCTGGAGACAATCACTGCCCCTGCAGAAATGGAGAAAGGAGGTCGAGCACCTTTTTGCCCTGTTTGATGATCTCATCAGACTTTGCGGGGTCGCCTCCGGGATTGAGAAGTTCCTGAGCGCTCTCCAGTAAGCCACCTGGCAAGTCGCCGATGAGAGACTCGCCGGCTGCGGCAATGAGACGCGCACTGAGATCCTCCTTCGGCTCGGCCGTCGTGCCAGTCAGTTTCAGAGGTGCCCAGCGGAAGCCGTCCCTATCCTCCACGAAGACGAGGCGCTCCGCTCCCGGTATCCAGCGCATCGTCCCGGGCGCGACCCCTACTCTCAGGTCGCCCTCAAGTTGATCGCCCACGATATCAACCGATCCCTCGATGCGCACGAGGCCGTCGGACTGCAGCGCGAGATTCCGCAGCTCGATGCGCCAGCCGTCACTTTTGAAATCTGCCCTCGCCTCATTCAAGACGATGCGATTGAATCGATCCGAGCGGGTGTATTGGGCGATGCGCTTGAGGACGGGGATGGACTCGATGACACCCTCGGTCACATTCAGCGTGCCTTCGTAAACGAGACCGCCGGGCGTTCCGTTGATGCGGACAGGGCCGTGGATGACCCCATCGAGACGGTCCTTCCACTCCCCGGTGATGAGTTCATCGATCGCGATAGACGAGATGTCGAGATCCACATCAAAGATCCCCCCGTTTTCAAAACCGATCTCTCCCCTGCCCTCAATATGGCCGTCTTTGTAGATCCCCAGCGCACAGCGATCCACAAAGAGCTCGCTCCCGCGCCAGCGCATCCCCAGCTCTTTTAACCGGATCTGGGGCTGATCCGGCACCTGCATCGTCCCCCCCTTGCCGCTGACTTCCCATAAGCCGGTTTGAAAATCGGGCTCCATCGTCGCCTGCACTCCCGCGAGAGTGAAGACGATGCCCTCCGCCTTCTCCACTGCGACATTGGTCGCGGCGATATGGATGCGATCGATCTCAACCCGGTTCGGAGCGAGGCCCGAGAGCCAATCGGGGAGTTTCGGCGCCTCCCCCGCCGGCGCGGTCCCGGCGGTGATTTCAGCGGCCGGGGCCGCCTTGCTGGTCGAGGAAAAATTCAGGGTGAGCCGGTTCACCGTGACATCGGCCACGTGAAAGGCGCGGTCACTCACCCCGCCCGTCTTTGCCCTGACCCCGTCGAGGACCAGCTCGGAAAATGCCGCCTCAGCCCGGCCCCTCGCAGTGAACTTCGCAGCGAAGACCTCGGACCCACTCCATTTCAATTCCCCCAGCGTCACCTCGGACTTCAGCACGATCTCGGCCCGGCGAGCGAGCCACTCGCGGAAGCCGTCTCCGTGCAACCAGGCGTTCAGGCTCGACTTCACCGCCAGTAACCCGCCCACGAGGAGAACAAGGATGACCCCGCCGGTCACGAGCACGACAGTGAGCGGGTTGAGGGACCGCTTCGACTTTTTCCGGGGATTCGCTGACATTCCCCAACAAACGACACGATCCCCGCTGCGGTAAAGAAAAATTGCCGTTCGGCTATTTCTTTCTTTTCAAGGATTGCAGAGGAGGCCCAAACCTCTTAAAACTCCAACTGTGCTGGAACTCAAAGACATCCAATTCACGATCCGGAAAGGGCGGGACGAAGTCTCCCTCCTCGAGAAAATCAATCTCCGGGTCCCCACGGGTCACTTTATGGCCATCGTCGGTCCCTCCGGCTGCGGCAAGTCAACCCTGCTGAAGCTGATCGCCGGGATCAATCAGGAATCATCCGGCAGCATCTTCTGGAATGGGCGGAACCTCTCCGAGGAAGGCGATCTCGAGCACGCCGAGATCGGTTACGTGCCGCAGTTCAGCATCGCCTACGACGCCCTCACCGTGGAGGAGAACATCGAGAGCGCGATCCGCCTGCGCGCCGAGACGGAAAATCGCGAGGCCTTTCATCAGCTCGTCGATACCGTCCTCACCTCGACCGGACTCGAGCCGCTCCGCGACCGTTCCGTCAAAGTCCTCTCGGGCGGACAGCGCCGCCGCCTCTCTCTCGCCCTCGAGCTCGTCACCGATCCCGTCCTCCTCCTCTGCGACGAGGTCACGAGCGGCCTCGATCCGAAAAGCGAGCAGGAGATCGTCGAACTCATGCACCAGCTCAGTCGCAACGAGCATCGACTCGTCGTAAACGTGACCCACAGCCTCGCGAGCCTCGACCTCTACGATTCCGTCCTCGTCCTCGACGCCGGCCGGGTCGTCTACCACGGCCCCCCACGCGCGCTGGAGCACTACTTCAGTGTGGAAAAAGCCGAGGACGTCTACCCGCGCCTCGCCAAACGCCAGAGCGGCGAATGGGCGCAGAGCTGGGACAAGCATCGCCCCGCCTATTACGAAGGGTATCCTGACAAACCCGTCAATCCCTCGGACGTCTCGGTATCGGCCGTGACGCCGGGGGCCGCCGCCCAGTTCTGGGCGCTCTTCTTCCGACGCTGGAAAATATTCTTCCGTGACAAAGGGCAGATCTTCCTGCAGCTCGCCATTCTCATCGGCTTCCCCTTCCTCGTCATCGTCTTCGAGCTCGATGGAGTCGAGCAGACGCAGCGACTCTCCGAATCCGTCCCAGCTTCCAAAGAGGCCTTCGAGGCGGAGACCAAGTCCATGACCTTCAACCTCAATCTCGGCGGCATCGTCTCGGGACTCGTCATGTTCCAAGTCATCCTCCTTACCCTGATGGGCTCGAACAACTCCGCCCGCGAGATTGCGGGAGAGCGACAGATTTTTGAGAAGGAAAAACTCGGTGGCGTCCGGCCTGCCGTTTACATCGGGAGCAAGGTCGCCTTTCTTTCCCTGTTAGTGCTCATGCAATCCGTCTGGATGGCCGTCTTCGTCCAGAGCGTCTGCGAGATCCCCTCCCAGAGTTTTGCCCCGCATCTGCTCCTCCTGCTCCTCGTCAACGGCGCCATGACCGCGATCTGCCTCGGCATCTCCTCCCTCGCGAAGACCGCCGATCAGGCTTCGCTGCTGAGCATCTACCTCGTCGGATTCCAACTCCCGCTCTCCGGCGCCGTGCTCGCCCTGCCCGAGTGGGCCGGATCGCTCTCGCGTCCATTCATCTCCGCCTACTGGAGCTGGGCCGGGATCATGGACGGGATGGAGCGCGACTACTTTCGCTACATCACAGAGGTGACCGACACCTGGCTCGCACCCATGTGGCTCGCTTTCGTCGTCTTGCTAGTGCATGTCACCCTCGGGCTTTTCATTGCCTACATCGGGGTCAAAAAGCCGCGCTGGGATGCCTGAGCCACCCCCTGCCCCGACGCCCCATCGACATGACCGCCATGACCGCCGACGAGGAGCTCACCGACTTCCTGGGAAGACACATCACTGACCACAAGCGGGAAAAGATCGTCTCCGTCCTCAATGAGCGGACCCGTCATTTCACCGTCCTCCTCGAAGACATCTACCAGCCCCACAACGCCAGCGCCTGCCTCCGCAGTTGCGACTGCCTCGGCCTGCAGGATGTCCACATCGTCGAGAGTCGCAATGACTATCGCCCTAACAACAACGTCTCCATGGGCAGCTCGAAGTGGCTCACCCTGCACCGCTATCACCGTGCCGAGCCCGCGATTGAGACGCTCAAGGCCCGCGGCTACCGGCTCATCGCCACCTCGCCGAACGAGGCCGGTTACGACCTCTCCACCCTGCCCATCGACAAGCCCGTCGCGCTCCTCTTCGGGTCCGAACACAAAGGCCTCTCCGCCTCCGCCTTGGCCGCTGCGGAAGGCTACCTCCGCATCCCCATGTACGGCTTCACCGAGAGCTTCAACATCTCCGTGACCCTCGCCCTCGCGGTCTCCCGTCTCGTCGAACGACTCCGCGCCGCCGGCATCGACTGGCAGCTCAATGAAGCGGAAAAGAAAGAGCTCACCCTGCACTTTTACCGCCGCATCGTGACCCGCCATGATCTGCTGGAGGAGAAGTTCCGGGAAATTCGGGGCGATGGAAGGAGGTAAGGGGAGCAATAATGACAAAGGCGCGAATGTGTTTTTGAGGGAATTGAGAGCGACGCTTTGAAGGATCGGGGGGCGTTCGATCATACCACTTTCCAGCGAGCCGAATTTCCCTTGCACAGAGGGCATGGTCATCCGGCTTGAAAAAAATATTCAAAATTTATCTTGCTCCCCCCTCTCCCTTTTTGCTACACAAGAACACCGAAACCGCCATGAAGCTCGCACCCCCCCCCCCCGCGATTTCTCTTTCCCGCTTCCTTGGCTGTATTTATCGCGCTCTTCGGACTGAGCGGGTTTCATGCCGAGGATGATCCGAATGACACCTACGCCTACGACCGCACCGAGAGCATTCTGCATCTCTCGCTCGATGCGCCCGGCGGGACTTCGCTCGACTCGGGCGGGTCGGCCCCGGTCGGAGTCACGGTGCGGCGCTATTCGTGGGAGATCTGGCGGCAGCCTTCCACCGGCCTCGAAGAATATCGCAACGCCTCTTCCGCTCCCGAGTCCGGGGCGAGTGTGAGCCTCTCCCTTTCGACGGCAGTAATGGGCTATCTTGGCAACACGTCCCTCACCACCAATCCCGACGGCCTCGCCACCACCACCTTCTCGCCCGATGGCGGCACCGGCGGGGTCTACGTCAATGCGGCGGTGGAGAGCAGCACCGCCTCGCTCTACTTCGACGTGGCCTACTCGACACTCCCGACACATTCTGTAGAAACGTGGTCCTACTCCCGCACCGAGGCCACCCTCGTGGCGGAACTTTCCACCACCGGCTCGACGGACAATGTCTACCCGGGAGAAACCCGCGATCTTTCCCTCTCGGTTCGTTACGAGACCTGGGATGTCATGACAAGTAGCATGGGAAACTCCCGCACGGAAAATCACACCAGCGCCCCGGCTCAGGGGGCCTCGGTGAACTGGGTATCTGATAGCGGGGACGCGTCTGTCTCCGGCTACGGCACGGTCGAGATGTCGGGTGTGTGCCAGGGCAGTCTTACGATGGGGCATGCCGGATCGGTGATACGCGCCGATGTTGCCTACGCGGCGGGCCAGGCCACGTCGGCGGACCTCTCTTTTGGGGCCGCGCCGCCGTATGCTCCGCCGGTTGAGCCTACCTACACGCCGCCGTACGAGCCGACCTACATTGATCCGGGAAGCGTTTGGACCTACTCCCGGTCGGAAACGACCCGCTCAATCGCCAATCTCGCGGCAGGCGGCCCGACCGAACTGTCGTTGAATGAAATCCGCACCCTCACCGGCGAGGTGAGGCAGGATGTATGGGACATCTGGGTAAACGGCTACGGGGCGGAAGAGCGCCGCTTTAATTATTCGGGCCCGGCGCCATGGGTCGTGATTTCGTCGACACTGGAGTCCGGGGATGCCACGCTCGGATCGTCTTCTTCCTCCTCTGACGGGTCGGGCTGGTTCTCGATGAACTACACGATGGGCTCGTGTCCCGCCCGGATCACATTTTACGCCGATGATCCCGGCACTAACCCGAACGGTTCCGCCTCGGTGGATCTAACCCCTTCCCCCGCGACAGGATCCAGCGGCGGCGGTGATGGAAACGGCGATAACGGTGGGGGAACCTCCACGCCGACGGTGACCCACCTTTACAATACAGGGGCTTACCGCTTCGAGGGTCCCCACAGCGACGGCCCCACCTATGATCTTGCGCCGGGGACTCAGAGAACGATTTCCGGAGTGGTCTACTGGGATTCGTGGGCGGTCTGGGGAGACCAATACGGCAACACCACGATCCAGAGCCAATCGACGTCACCGGTGACCTCGACGACTTTATTCGTGAGCATGGCACAGGGCGATGGAGTGCCATCCGACACCCAAATTACGACGGACTGGAACGGCGGGTTCTCCACGACGTTTACGATGGGACAACAACCGGGTCGGGTGCGAGTCCAGATCGGAGAAGGGACACCGGCGGGTATCTCTGCCGAGATCGACTTCACGCCGCCGCCTGCCGGACAGGGGGATACCTTTCAGAAAATACGGGACGAGAGCAGTCTTTTTGTCTCCCTCGCCGATTCGACTGTGGACGGAGCGCTGCGCACCGATTCATCGATCCCGCTGCGTGCCCGGGTCACCGCGACGACGTGGGAGGTCTGGGAAAATGCGAACGGCGTGATTGAGCTGCGCAACCACGCTACGGGTCCGGCCATCGGTGCCTGGATTCAGTTTGCGGTCAACTCAGGATCGGGCGTGCTTAGCCAGAACGATTACCTAACCGATGCCGATGGGGCGGCTCGGGCCGACTTTCTCCCCACCCGGGCGAGCACTGTCGTCAGCGCCACCGCGTCATTCCTCACGACGACAGCCACCGGAGAAATCACGGTGAGCCCCGCGACGTGGACCTACCAATCCACCGAATCGCGGCTCCTGTTGTCACTGGCACCCGCAGGCTCCCCCACCAACGGAGTAGCGGCGACGGTGCGTCTCCAGACCTGGGAAACCTGGGTAAACCCCGCGACCGGCTTGGGCGAGATCATGCATCAATCTGAGGGACCGGCGGCAAATGCGACCGTGACCTTCCAGTCCCTTTCCGCTGAGCCATCCGCCTCTTTCAGTCCCGCGACGGTGATGACGGGGACTGACGGAACCGTGGCGGCAACTTACACTTCAGCAGGTGAAATCCAGGCGCAGGCCACCGTCTCTTTTGCGGGGATAACGATCACTGAAACGATTTTGTTGCCCGCGTCTAACAACAGCAACGGAGGTTTCGGGGGTGGGTATGACTACGGGAATGGGAGTGGCGGGACGGATGGGGGAGGGAGTGGAACGGGCGGAAATGGAACGACGACAAACAGCACAACGGAAGAAGGAAACGGCAATCAGAATCTCGGCCCTCTCCCGGCGACTCGGTTACGAGGGAGGTCCCACCACACTAACGAACCGACGAATTTGCAATTTGAAGGGGGGGTTACTTTATCGGTGATGGTTCGCATGTTTCGCGCCAAGTTCATACGTCAACGGTACGATGAGGACAATCAACCTCTCGAACCGGAGGAAGATGAGGAAACGGGCCTTGAGCAGGCGTGGCAAGCCACCATGGACACTTACTTGAACGATCCAAGCGGTCCATGGGAAATACAAGGTTTCCCCGAGTTTTACGATGAACTTTCCTCCCTCATTGGGGGCGGGAATTCTTTTACAGCATACAACAACTTTGGAGTGTGGGGAAAGGCGGCACCTGAAATTGAGGAAACTGAATTGAGCCCCCTTGCAACCGCAGCCGAACTCGAGGAATTATCATTGGGGCAGAACGAAGAGCATCTAGGCGCCGGACTTGTCGCAGCGGGATTTTCTCTCAGTTTCTCGGCGAATCAATGGGGTCACGACCAGCGCTCACTCTCCGGATCGGTAAACCCGCATGCACCCGCTTTCGCGAGCTCAGAATATACGTATGGCATCGTGCCGCAGGTGAACTGGTCTGAGCTTTGGCTTGACGCAGAATTTCAAGTTCCCGAAGGTCGGGGGCCGGTCTCACAGAGCTTCCTCTTCCATGTGGTGCAGAGAGACGAAACTTTCACCAAAACTGGAGAATGGTTCGCGACGGTGAAGTTTGAGATTCAGGCGGAAAAATCCGTTTCGACGACAACTCCGACCGTGACCTGGAATGCCCCGAATGCGCCAACAACATGGGTTCAGGCCAGAACGAATGGCACGGTCCTGCTGCGCCCGGCGGTGGAGCGCGGGAAGATGAATGGAGTGAGTCTCCTGCCCGTGGAGGTAGTCGAGTTGGCTCCGAAGGTGAAAGATGAGGAAGGGAATGAGATCGAGGGCTCTGAAAAGCCAAATCAAGGCGAACCTTTGACTCCCTTTGTTGAGGAAGATCCTCATGCGAATCGTATCGCTCACCGGGAGTTGAAAGTGCGAATTGGCGAGTCGTTCAAGGGCAAGAAAATCACATGGACTCTCGAACCTTTGTTCGTTCCGAATTACGCTGAGACGGGGCCCAACCTTCCCGCAGTTTTCCGCGGAGAATGGTCGGACAGCGAAACCCACAGTGATCGGTTTGAGCCTTCCACAGTGTATGGCGCGAATGGTTTCACCAAAACGTCGCAGGAAGAGGCAGAAACTACGGTATCCGACGACGGATTTACCGCGATCCGGGTGAACGTGCCGCCCATCGGGTTCAACCAGGTGCGGATCAAAATCCAGATCGAGGGAGTGAATACACCGATTGATTTGATCGACATGGAAGTGCCCGGCGTGGTTGTCATTGATCCGGGACATGGTGCGCATGATCCCGGAGCGGTGGGACGGACTGACAACACTGTCAAAGAGAAAGATTTGGCCCTGGCCTACGGCCTCAAGCTCCGCGAGGAGTTGATCGACAAGTTCTCGGAGGAAAGCCGGGGGCTTCGGATCGTCATGACCCGAAAGACTACCGATGGATTCTTAACTCCACAAAAGAGGACTGAACGCGCAAAGGAAGAGGGTGCTGATGTAATTGTTAGCATTCACTTCAACTCATCTAATCCGGATGACGCAGGGAACTACGCACGGGGCACCGAGACGTTTGTCCAAGGCACTGGGAACCACAACATCAACGAGGATGCGGCGCTAGCTGGGGCGCTGCAGCAAACCACAGTTTCGGCAATACAATCACAAGATGCGAATGGCCGGCATCGGACTACATACAGTAACAACTGGGTATTGAATGACGCCGGGGAATCGATTCCGGGGGTCAAGACAGCGGGGTTGGCCGTAACGAAAGACGGCATCACATATAACGGGAACACGCAGGAGTTCAAACCGGTGAAGGCTTGCTTGCTCGAAGTCGAGTTCCTTTCGAATGAAAGCGCCTTGAACACCGTGAAGATCCCTGGAGCGAGCGGGGAGGCGATTCGCGACTCCTTCGCCCAAGGTGCTGCCACCAACGTCTACGGCGACATCCTCAACCAACCATGAAGACTCCATTGATTGCCGTTGTCTGGCTGAGTGTTGCGCTCGAGGTCTCCGCGCACGGACGTTCCGAGGAGATGATAAGAGAGCTGAAAGCGCCCGTGCCGGAATGGATGGCGCTCGCGGAACCCATCAAGGTCGAGCCGGTTGAGGATGGGTCCATGCCGGAGTCACGTTCCCTCCGCCCGCGTTCGGGGGGAGCCACCAACAGTCGCAACAGGGTTCAGATACCAGAGCGCGGGATTGAGTTTCAAGTTTCATACGAAATCGACTATACAGGCAAGAACGAGGATGGCTACGGGGTGTCTCTCAGCCCCGACGGAACCAAGCTCGTGGTAAACACGGGAATGACCACGCGCCTTTACGAGATAGCCGCGAATGGAGAGCATCGAGAAGTCCCCATCCGGCTTCCGCACGTTACCTACGACGAAGGTGAAAAGGGGTGGATCTTGGGTTGGTCGTGGGCCGGTGACGGTGCCTTGGTGGGACGCGGAGTGATCTTGGACGAAACTGGGCACGATATGATCGAGGGGCGGCTTTATGCGTTCCACCTGAAGGAGCAAGCCCTCGCTCGGCTTGATCTGAGCGCATTGGATTTGTCCGACACCGATGAGATTGAAATCGCCAGCATCGGGGAGGATTTGAAGCACCTCCGCATCCGGTTGGGTGATCGAGAGTTTGCCGTCAAAGCCGATTTGAAATCTCCACCCAGACTGCTTACGGGGTCGGATCCGGCACCCGCATCGAATATACAGGCAATCGAACAACCGCCAGCACTGAAGAAAGCGCCCGATACCCAGCCAAGGCCATCAACGCAGAGCGGTGAGCCACCTTCGCCCTCGCGGTGGTCGGTGGTGACGATGGTGGTCGTGGCTGTGCTTGCTCTGCTGTGGATGTTGCTCAAGAAGCGGAGGGTAAGGCGTCGGCCCTAGATTTTTTATCTTTCTTCCATGAATATTTTGGGGTAACAGTTTAGCCCATTTCACCCCGCCCTCGCCGCCGCCGGGAAGAGCATCCCGTGGGCCGTTTCGGGTGCTTCGGTGAGCAGCGCCTCGAAGATATCAAGCGCGGAACACCCGCGTATTTTTGCGGTCTCGACGATGCTGGCGAAGACCGCGACATTCTCCGATCCGTTGGCGCTGCGCGTTCCGAAGCATACCTTGCGGAAGATGACGA
>Ga0209702_10004291_pt1 | contig 20940 bp, 13 predicted proteins | sample FRY01_FD_187210 | JGI IMG/M metagenome (GOLD analysis project Ga0209702, IMG submission 187210) | Freshwater microbial communities from Lake Fryxell liftoff mats and glacier meltwater in Antarctica - FRY-01 (SPAdes) (version 2) | ecosystem: Environmental > Aquatic > Freshwater > Ice > Glacier... | reverse complement strand
AAATACAAAACAAACAGCTATTAAAACAAAACAAACGTATATTTGCAAGCATTACAAAAGTCCTGTTTTATAGGGCTTTACATTGGTTTATTATGGGTTTGGTGTTTGGTTGTTTTGTGGCGGTTACTTTCCGATACAAAACTTCCCAAAGATCGTCCCCAACAAGTCTTCAGATGTAACTTCTCCTACAATCTCAGCTAAAAAGTGCAAAGTTCGACGAATATCGATGGCTAGAAAATCGCCTGTGATGCCGGTGTTTAGGCCGGTGTTGACTTCCTGGAGCGATTGGAGTGCTTTGGTAAGGGCTTCGTAATGGCGGACGTTGGTTACAATTACTGCGGAGTTTTGAAGAGCTTCGGTGTTGATAATATGTAATAATTGATCTTTTAATAAATCAAGGTTATTTCCTGATTTTGCAGAAATGTAAATTGGATTTAAACTAGTGAATTGACTTAATTTTGTGGGATCTTGTAGAAGTTCATATTTATTTCCAACAGGAATTATTTTAAGATTTTCGTTACCAGAATGAATTTGTAATAATTCAATTTCTTTAGAGAGTATTTTGGAATCAATTTCCTGAACATCGAAGAGGTAAATAACAATAGCGGCTTCTTTTACTTTGTCCATACTTCGCTGTACTCCAATGGATTCTATTTCATCAGTGGTTTCGCGCAATCCGGCTGTATCAATAAATCGAAATTCTACTCCTTCAATTATTATGGTATCTTCAATGGTATCTCGTGTAGTGCCGGCAATGCTGCTTACAATGGCTCGTTCTTCATTGAGCAATGCATTGAGCAGAGTAGATTTTCCTGCATTTGGCTTGCCGATAATAGCCACAGGTACTCCATTGCGAATGGCATTTCCACTTGCAAAACTGTCTGTTAACCTGCGCAAAGCTTGCATCAATTGATTTACGAGCTTTTTGAGCAGATCACGATTGGCAAATTCTACATCCTCTTCAGCAAAATCAAGTTCTAGTTCGATCATTGAAGCGAAATACATCAAATCTTCGCGTAATTGTTTTATCTCTTTGCCGAATCCTCCGCGCAATTGTCGCAATGCCAAATCATGGGATGCAGCGCTTTTTGAAGATATAAGATCATGAATGGCTTCGGCTTGACTGAGGTCCATTTTGCCATTCAAAAAAGCTCGTTGACTAAACTCACCGGGATAGGCCAGTCGGGCACCTTTGATTACCATCAATTGAAGCACTTCTTGCTGTATAAATGTAGAGCCGTGAATTGTAAATTCAATAGTGTCTTCTCCGCTGAAAGAATGAGGTCCTTTGAAAATGGAAGCCACAGCTTCATCTATTGTACTTTCATTTTTAATGATTCTGCCAAAATGCAGAGTATGAGAAGCTTTATTAGACAAATTTCTACTAAAAATTTCATCAGCAATTTGCAGCGCTTTTTTTCCGCTTAATCGGATTACAGCCAGAGCAGCCATTGCCGGAGGAGTGCTCAAGGCGCAAATGGTATCGTCGCGTTCGGCTAGTTTCATGAAGCAAAGTTAATCCTAATTTCTAGTCGGAAAGCCTAGCACTTTATTTTGAACCAAAAGTAAATTTTATTGTGATAATTCGACAAAAATGTTGCCAATTAAGTAAAAGTTTTAGCAGGTCCTACTCAATATGTTTCTGAGAGATATAATAAATTATTGAGAAATGTGAAATGTAGAATTTTGCAATTTTTAGTTAAAAAAAAGGACCGCTTAAATTGAAGCGGTCCCCTTTTGTTGTTAGTTAAGAAATTTAAGGACAAACTGTTCCGAATTGGCTAAGTAAAGCCAAGAGGTCGTTGGTATTTATAAGGCCATCCCCTGTAATATCAGCAGCACAATTGTTGACAGTAGGAGGGAAGATACAAGAGCCATTATCATAATTAGCTTGTGGATCAAAATTTTGAGCATCTAAATAAGTACAACCGGGATAAATGCAAGTTCCATTATTTATAGCCACAAATGGATTGAAGTTTTGAGCGTTGGGATCATCGCAACCAAGGTACTCGCAAGAGCCATCATAAAAACTTGCTTGAATGTTATAATTAGAAGCATTTTCGTCGGTACAACCTGGAATACATTCAGAAATTTTGTAAATTGTTAAAACGACGTATCCATTGCCAGTATATGTATTTTGGGATATAAACGCATCAATTACGCTTGGCGCAGCATACCCTGAACCTCCTGCACCGGAAGTGCGAATTGAATTGTCTGTACCTCCACCGTACCAGCCTCCGCCTCCGCCTCCACTGGCAATAGGTGAAACGGCATCTGCACCCTGTCCGAAAGCGCCGCCCGGACAACCTCCTTCAAATTGTGTACCTCCTGTTGCGAAGCCGCCAAAAGCTGTATGTACATTTTGTCCAATATTTCCGCCACCGTCGCCTCCAACTATAAGGTCATAGGTTTGTACTGAGCCAGCAGTTTTTGACGAAGCTCCACCGCCCCCGGCCGCTACCAACAGTCTTGAATTCAAATCAAAAGGGGAAGTCCTTATGTCTGTTGCGCCGCCGCCGCCAGCACCAGCACCTTGAGAATCTGCGAAATTGCTTAGGAATCCGTTACCACCGCCATTGAATCCACCTGTAATTCCAGAACCAGTACCTCCGGTATTTATATACAAAATATCACCCGGATTTACTTGAATTAAACCGGATGCAAATCCACCGGTTCCGCCGTTAATTTCTAATGCTAGGAATTCAATTAAACCTCCCGATGCACCGTATAGATTTGCAGAGATATTGAACACATTCTCCGGCACTGTAAATTCATAAGTAAGGTCGCGATAGTAAAACACCTTTTCTTCAATTACGCCTTCAACGCAATTGTTGCAATTGTCTAAGACCCCAATCCCGCCGCAAATTCCGAAACAATCAAGGGATTTGCAACTTCCGTCATCGCATCCTGCATTTGGGTCAAAATTACAAGCAGCGGGATCGGTACATCCTGGAAAAATGCAAAGGGTAGTTGTATTTCCGCAAATTGCATTAGGATTGTAATTACAAGCACCAGGATCATAGCAACCCACAGATGCTGGCGCACCATTTTGAGAGAACGTTATTTGAATTTCACCGGTTCTTGGAGCGGGCATTAGACCTTGTGCAAAATATGCATCCCCCCCAATTTGTACTAAATACGTTTCACCTTGGGTTAAAAAGCCGCAAGGGATTTCAAGAACGCTTGAGGTAGCGCAAAAACAAAATTCGCTGAAGGTCAGAGTTGGACAAAGCAGCTTTTCACCGCCGCAGAAAGAATACAGAATTGGGATTGCAGCAGTAGGAGATCCGAGAACAGAACAGGTAATGGAAGTCTCTCCACCGGTCGCTTCGAAAGAGAACCAAATGTCATCACTCGCTTGTGCTATATATTGATCTAACAGCACACATGATCCGGGACTATCGTCACAGGTGTTGGAGTTGTTATAATATTGGAATCCTTGGATCAGAGGAATAGCATTCGCGCAATTGTCATTAAAGGGAGGAATGATGCAGCTGCCGTTATCACAAATTGCAGAGGGGTCGAAATTGCATGCTAACGGATTAGTGCATGCGCCAATCGAACAACTCCCATCGTCACATAAATGATCTGCATCATAGTTGCATGCAATTGGGTCTGTGCAGCCAATAAGCGCATTGTAAGCTATTAAACAAAGATTATCCCAATCGGTGATCATACAATACGGGTCGTCATTTACTACTTGTTCAATGCAAGAAGGGTATTGTGCGGCCGAATAATTTCCCGGAGGATTGCAAGTGAATATTGCCGGTGAATTAATGGCATTGATATTGTTTGGCAAATACCATGTAGCATTGCTAAAGTCACAAGAAGCATCATCGCAATCTGCATTTTCATTGTAATTGCACGCTGTTGGATTCGTGCATCCAACAATGGCATTTAAGGCGTTTTGACAGAGAAAATCCCAATCTACTTCAATACAAAATGGGTCATTGTTGATTATACTTTGCAAACAGCTCTGATAGGGGTAAAGGGTATAGTTATTTACCGGGTTGCAGGAAAGAATTGCCGGAGTATTAAGTGCTAGAATATTATTTGGCAAGTACCATAGAGCAGCGCTAAAATTGCAGGTGCCATCATCACAAATTGCATCAGGATCATAGTTGCAGGCATAAATATTTGTACATCCTAGTGTATTTAGCAATGCATTTTGACAAATATTATCCCAATCGACATTAGCACAATACACATCGTTTGTAACGATTGATTCAACGCATTCTTGGTAAGGAGTTAATGTATAATTGGCTATGGGAACACAAGAAAATATTGCCGGAGTATTGAAAGCTGCGATGTTATTGGGCAAATACCATTGAGCAGAGCTGAAATTACAAGATCCATTATCTTGATTTGCCGCAGGGTTGAAGTTACATGCGTATTGATTTGTACAACCGGGGATTTGCGCGAAAGTATAGGTTGACATACTTACAGCAATTGTAATGAAGACAAAGAAAGACTTGATAGCAAATGACATATTTAACAATGGAGTTTTCATAATGGTTGAAATTATGTTGAGGTAAAAGTAGATATTACCTCAACATAATTTGAAATTGCAGGTATCACTAAATCTTGCTAGTAAAAAAAGCCGATCTTCCTATTTTAGGAAAACCGACTTTAAATTAAAATATTTAATAATTTCTTAAGGACACATGGTGCCGTAAGAAGCAAGGAGTTGCAGTAAGTCTCCTGAATTGACCAATCCATCGCTATTAATATCTGCAGGGCATGATTGAACACAGGGTAAGAATATACAAGAGCCATTATCTAGTATGGCATTGGGATCAAAATTGTTAGCATTTGGATAAGTGCAGCCGGCTTGGTAATTACATGTGTCTAAACTTATTCCTCGTCTGCTATACCAAGGTTGAAAAGAACCACTGCGGTCGTCAGCCCAAATGGCATGAACATAATTTGCAGTCGTTGCCAATACAGGTGCTTCCGAAGTTCCGGGATCAGTTGATACTAATTCTTCAGCACTCCATGTTGTTCCTGCATCGTATGATGCCTTGTAATATATTTCCAGATTGTTTGGAACCCGAGAGTCATACCATGCAAGATGAATACTTGAACCTAATGCAGTAATCCAAGGGTGGCTTGCCTGACCAATGTCGTTTCTTCTTTGCTGAATAGTTTCCCAAGTGTTTCCATTATCGGTTGAACGTCTTGTAAAAGGTTCAAGTTCATTATTTCCGTCATCTCCCTCCCATGTTACAATAAGGGTGTCGGAATTAACAATGGTTGCAATTGGTCGGCCTCCATAACTGATGCCCTCATCAAGGCGGGTATTAGCACCCCAAGTGTTTCCCCCATCTAATGACCGTTTATAATAAACCTCAGAGCATTGTGGCAAATTATAGGGAGTTCCAGGGATTAAGCATGATGGTATATTATCCAATGAACTCATCCAAAAAAGATGAACTGAGTTTCCGCTCACATATATATCAGGGCGCTCTTCACCAAAGCTATAAACACCTGCAATTAAATTGACCTCAGATTCCCAGGAAGCCCCTCCATCGCTTGATTTGCGGAAATAAATGTCCCATGTGCTATTTGAACGATAATCCATCCATGTTAGATAAACATTAGCATCCACGGCATGAATGGATACTCTGTAACCTCTTTGTGAAGTAGATAATTGGATTTCTGGCTGCCAAGTGATGCCTCCATCGGTTGACTTTCTCAAGTACATATTCCCCATGTTTCTGGAACAGCACCAATCGGATACGGAAACGAAGTCACGGAAGTAAACGATATAAACATTCAAACCGTCCACAAAAATTGGTTTGTCGTAGTAAATGGTTCCAGAACCGATTATAATGGGCGAACTCCATGTTGCGCCTTCATCATTGGAACGCTTGTAGCTTATATTACCGTCACCGTATGCCACGTGCACTGTGCTATTGTTATCCCCAGCTATAGAGCTAAATAAAGTATTGCCTATTTGTAAAGGTGCCGACCATTGTGCATTTCCGGTAAAAGAAGTTAAGGCGAGAATTGTAATTGCGACTATTCTTTTCATTTTTTTATCTTTAGAAGAACTTGTTTTGTGCCAAACTAGACATTAGAAAATTGAATTCTTAGTTCCTTTCATAATTTTGTTTCTAATTTAAATATTTATGTGCGTTGGGCGAAAATAAAATGGGAGTCAAATTGACTGAAGTTGTTCGTTGATTTGGTTTTTTTGCGAAGGATATCAAATCCGGTTTGTCCGAACATTCCTTTGTAATTCATTATCTTGTTTTAATAGGCAGTGCTTTTTGTTATTGTAGTTGTTTTTTATTTGTGTGAACAAATTTGTCAAAAGATTTTGGCTCATGTCCAGTAATCATTTTTACGCAATCCGTTGTCTTTGGTGTTTTTTGAAATCTTGGAAAGTAATGCAACATAATCATTACCAAGATAAGCATTGAAGGCATATTTTCTTTTCGTTTAGCCAAAAAGAATTGTAATAAATTAGGTGAGACGAAATTTATTGTGATTCCAATTACATTACTAATTATTTTTGCCATTTCAGTAAATGTCAACGTTTCGCTATTGGTTAATTCATAACTTTTATTGATATGATTTTGCGTTTCGGTTAACACTTTAGCTGCCACAGCGCCAATGTCTTCTATGTCTATTATTGTGAATTTTGCTTGTCCGGCCGGCAAATAAATTCTTTGATTATTCACTAAGTCATTACGTAAAGTTGTAGTGAAATTTTGCATAAAATAGGCAGGTCGTAAGAAGGTATAAGGAATTTTACTGTTCACGATTAATTTTTCAATTTTATAATGGGGTATAATTTTGCTCTTCTCCACACCCTGCACAGATAAAAACACAATATGCTTTACCGAAGCTTGCTTTGCTATTTCAATTAGTGGTGCAAAATATTTACTAACGTCTGAAATTTGCGGTGGTCGAAGCAAAAAAAGCAGGTCAATATTTTTGATGGCAGGCACCAAGGTCTCGCTATTGGTAAAGTCAAATTTGATATTCTTGATGTTGAAACTTGCTAGTTTTTCATTCCCAATTTCTGAGTCCCTCACACCTGCATATATTTCTAATTGATGGTTAATATTTTTTAAAGCGGATAGTACTTCAATTCCAACATTTCCTGTCGCCCCTGTAATTAAAACTTTTATCATATTGTTTGAGAATATTTATACTATTGTTCCCGTTTTTTTGGCTGTAACGCATGAACAAATTACCTTTAAAGGTACAACTAACTATATAAGTCGTTGTCAGCGATTGTTGGATTATGCCAGTATTGCTTATAGTGAGCTTTAATTCATGTGCTGAAATGCTCATTTATCCATTTCCGACTTTTGTAAAAAAATCACAGTTTGGTTCAGCTAAGGAGACGAAAAATCCATCACCATTTTGATCAGTTATATTCCCACAAGCATCTATAAGGAAGCATGAGATATCATCTATTGTTGCTTTGGGTGAAAAGTTGAATTCTTTAGGATTGGCACAAGCAGAGATTCAAGCATAAGAATTAAAATCAAATTAAGCAGCTTTTAATAAAAAGGATAGCGCCAACAGAATGAAGGCTAATGATTTCACGTTGAGTAGTTTTAGTTGAGATAATAATAAACAATTAAAAAAACAAAAGGGCTACCTATGTTAGGCAGCCCTTTTGAAAAAAGGTGTGTTAAAGAAAAATTATCACGGACAAGTGGCACCGAAAGAAGCAAGTAATTGAAGCAAGTCACCAGTATTAACCTGACCGTTTCCATCGATGTCTTCAGGACAAGTATTTGGACCAGCAGGGAATACACAACTTCCGTCATCCATAATGGCTGAAGCATTGTAGTTGTTAGCATCCGGATAAGTACAACCAGATATATAAGTACAGCTTCCATTATTGAAGTTAGCACCTGCATCATAATTTAGTGCTAACGGATCTGTACAACCGGCATACAAACATGATCCATCATTTTCGGTGATATTAGCATTGTAATTAATCGCCGAAGGATCTGTACAACCATTTACCTCAAGTTCATCGCATACCCCATCAAAATCACTGTCGTATAAGCAATTACCTGCGCAATCGAGGTAATAGGCCAAACTGTAATCGCAAGTGTTATTGCAATTTGTAGCATTCGGATCGAAGTTGCAAGCGTTAGGATCAGTACAACCAAAAACACAACTTACTGGATACGTGAAATTACTCACTACTAGCGTTGCTTCTCCGCAGCATCCATCAATAGAATTTACGGCAAATCCGATGAGGTCACCATCGTTGGCAAAGAATGTCATAGTTCCATTCTGCATCAAGTCTTGATTTAAATATCCGTTATTAACAGATAATTGTATTGCCGTTCCATTAATATAGAAAGCAGGATCATAATCTGGCGAGAAATCGAGAGTTGAATAAGACCAATCGAAACTGTAATTGCCGGATTGTGTTGCCGCGAGCGTTGCGTTTGTGTTCACATTTCCAATTCCTAGTTCATTTGTCCCAACAATTGTAAGCGAATTAGTATTGATATTCACAGATCCATCACCGGTAGTAAGGTCGACATTCCAGTTTGCACTAGAAAAATCATTCACAAAGCCTACGCCATCGCCATTTTGGTTAATTGTATTTCCACATTCATCGAGGTATAGACATGAGCCATTGTCGAAATTAGCGTTGGAGTCATAATTGATAGCATTTGGATCATTACAACCAGCGTTACAATCAGAGAGGTATTCAATGGTAGAGATAGATATCACTACTAAACCATCACCAGACTGAACGCCTCCAGCAGTGATTCCGCCACTTACGCCGTCGATATACGATGAGCCACCACCGCCCCCGGCAGCAAATGCAGATCCACCGCCGTACCAACCACCGCCACCACCGGAAGCGTGATAAGATTCCAAGTTTGCTCCAAATCCAAGTATTCCTGCCACACCATTTTGTCCAGCAGTTCCACCAGCGATTTGAGATCCGCCTCCTCCTGGAAGGTAGAAACCTTGAAGCCCAGTGCTAGAGCCATCGTCTCCAATAAGTCCGCCGCCATTTCCACCGGCACCTGTATTAGGACCACCCGTATTTCCGCCGCCGCCACCGCCAGCAACAATCACACGCGTATTCAAATCGCCAGTTGCGGTTCTAATGTCAGACGCACCGCCACCTCCAGCGCCGAAGTAACCACCGTCACCACCACCGTTGAAGCCACCTTCTGGTGAACCATCTTCACCAACACCACCTTGTCCACCAACTGTAACATACAGTACATCACCAGGTGTAACACTGAGGGTACCAGAAGCGAGTCCACCTAGTCCACCGTCATTGTCGATGCCCCCATTTTCGTCGCGAGAACCACCACCTTGAGCGCCATACACTTGAATATTTAAACTTGTAGTACCATCTGGCACAATGAATAGCTGTTCAGCACCGGTATAACTGAAGATCAGCGATGTGGAGCAGTTTACAGGTGTAATACATTCTCCACAATCGTTTAATTGAGATAAACCACCGCAAATACCTGCGCAATCAGAACTAAGGCATGAACCATTATCGCATCCTGCGCCGGCATTATAGTTACAAGCAGCAGGGTCTAAACAACCTGGATATGTGCATGAACCATCATTACATGCTGCACCTGCATTATAGTTGCATGCAGCCGGGTCATCACAGCCACCTGCAATGCATGAACCGTCGTCGCATAGCGCATCTGGATTGTAATTACAGGCACTTCCATCAGTACAGCCTACAAGAGCGTTATATCCATTTACACAAAAATTATCCCAGTCCACATTTACGCAGTATGGATCAATATTCACAAGCTCTTGAATACAATTTTGATAAACTGCTAAGGTGTAATTGATTATGGGATTACAAGATAGAATCAAGGGAGTGTTAGCGGCGCCTACATTATTAGGGATATACCATTGTGCTCCTGAGAAATCGCAAGATCCATCGTCGCATAGCGCATCTGGATTGTAATTACAGGCACTTCCATCAGTACAGCCTACAAGAGCGTTATATCCATTTACACAAAAATTATCCCAGTCCACATTTACGCAGTATGGATCAATATTCACAAGCTCTTGAATACAATTTTGATAAACTGCTAAGGTGTAATTGATTATGGGATTACAAGATAGAATCAAGGGAGTGTTAGCGGCGCCTACATTATTAGGGATATACCATTGTGCTCCTGAGAAATCGCAAGATCCATCGTCAGAAGTAGCAAGAGGGTTATAGTTACAAGCGTATTGATCCATACAGCCTGAAATCGCACCCAATTGCCAACCCATATCGTCAAAAATTCCCAGAACAACCGGACCGGGATTATGAATTACTTCACCGGTTCCCAATGCGTATGTCATCAAAGAATTAGGATCACCTGCCGGAAATGCGGCCTCGTCCAAATGTGAATAGCTAGAGCCAGGCGCCCATGTTCCAGGAGCATAAATACGCGGGCGAGTTCCACCATTAGCAGCACCACCTAGGGCACCAAGCCACCAAAGGTCGTTTCCAACAATAGCATTGCCAAGTGTAACACTTGGAGTAGCTAAAGAAGTTAAATCAGTGCCGGGACCAGTTTCTACAAATCGATCATAAATAGTAGGGAAAACCGGATTACCCAAGCCAATAAAGCCATTTGGGGAAGAGAAGTTGGCTGAACCAATAAATCCAAGTCCATGACAAAGTTCATGAAGAATAACAGTAACCAAATCATAAGATCCTGGAGGGCAGTTGCCATCTATACCGAGGTACCAGTTGGCAAAGTTGCTGTTGAAGTTGCAGTCAATATCTGCACCTCCATCTAAATCAGCATTTTGCAATGAATTTGCAAGTGCTAAAGGATAAAAAGTGTTAGCTACTGGTGCTCCTCCGAAATCCCGATAAAGCGATGAAGGACCAGCACTTCCAAGGGTAGAAGGCCCAAGTACTACCCAGTTGGCATTTACCGCAATAGGCACTGAGGAGGTTAGTTGAGAAGACCAGATATCAATAGCATGCTGAAATGCAATTTGCGCAGCAGGGGAGAAGCCATTATACGTAACATTAATAACTACTGCACGATCAGCACCGGGAACGAAATCAGCTGGTGGGCCAATATGCGTATTCATTACTTGATTGAGAGCTTCGAGTCCGCAAGACTTATGATTACAAGCATGATCACCATGCATGTGTTTTTGCTCCTGCCACAAAGATTGTGACTTGAGGGTGACGAACGACAATAAAATTGCCGAAAGCAATAGAAGTTTTTTCATAACAGTTAGTAATTGGTTAAGGTTTTGAGTCAAAAAAAATGACCATAAATTTCGAAGGCAATTTAAGTTAATTAAAGAGCGATTTAGATTTACCGATATAGCGAGAATTTGTCATGGAATTTATGAAGTAGAGACTTATACGCATTCAACTAATTGTAAATCAAATTATTGATCATGAAATTTGCCGCACATAAAAAAAGATATGAACAGCAAATATGGGAAAAACACCCTTTTAGTTAGGCATAATTTAATACGATAGAATGGGAGCTTTTGAAAAGGGGATTGAATTGATTACACTACTCAATCCATAGCTAAGTGCCACATTAGAATACGATTCGTCTTCCAGGTTTGCCGCGCTTATTGGTAGTTTTGCGGATTTTCGACGCTTCTTGATTGCGCTCTAGGAGATATTGCATTTTTAAAAGGAGAAACATGTATCCATCATCATCTTTAACATCTCCTCTTTGTTGTCCGGTAGCCGTAACTCGGTTATAGAGACCGCCCTGTGCTGGTCCAAGAGCAGGATTGCTCAAATAGGCTGCAATTTGCTCGTAGCCATCCTCCACATAGAGCGAAAGCTCGTAAGGATTATAGTATTTAGTAGAAACGTCGTCGATATAATCCGTGTTTGTGAAACGATAATTGGCCTCAAGAGATAGCGAGATTCGTCGACCAACACGTTTAGATAAGGCCAAACCGACTGGAATACCCAATGCCCATTTTTTGTATTCTTTGGGACCTCCCGGTAATCCCTGACCTTCTGTTCTTAATGGGCGCAGAGCAATCCATTCTCCATCGAGATAGGCTTTAGGATTGTAATGGAATGCAGCTAAGCCAACAAAAACATATAAGCTGCTACCACCATTCTTCCAGCCTTTAACGCCTTTGATGTCATAAATATGTCCTTTGCGAAGGTTGAGAGGAATTTCATACTCTAATAATGCTGAAAATTCCCATAAACGTGAGCGGAAGTTTAAATTCCTATTTTCTCTAAATGGCTCTTTAGTTAATTTGTCATCACCTTTCAGAGTTCCATAAGTAATGTTTGTTCGGAGATGTAATTTTCGGTAAAGGGCGTATTTGTAACCTATCATTATACCAAAATTGGTAAGTGGAAGCTCCAAATCCTGAAAGTCGTTGGTACCAATTGCGTCTTTTCCACCGAGGTCACCTAAAAAATTGCTGGCACCTAAACCAAGCTCCAATTGATGCCTATTGAGCCTCCAGTCAACTCTATTGAAGAACTGAGCTTGAGACAGCATTGCTGTGAGCACAAGAATATATGTAAGAAATAATCGCTTCAAATCGGTCAAAGTCGCCTAAAAATAGTAGAAAAAAATTATAAAGAGCAAGTTTTCATTGAACAAGATACGATTTAAGTATTTCGCGCATGGCAATTCCTGCTGAAACACTCACATTTAAGCTGTGTTTTGTGCCATGTTGTGGGATTTCCAAAACATCGTCGCAAAGAGCAAGCAGTTCATCTGAAACACCATTTACTTCGTTACCCAGAATTAGTAGGATTGGTTTTGAATTTTGGTTCACAAACTGATCAATATTGGTAGAGTTTGTAGTTTGTTCCAACGCGATGATGCTAAAGCCATTGCTTTTATAATCTGTGATCAGTTTTGTTGGATCATCACAAGATTGCCATTCTACAGTTTCAGTTGCTCCCAGAGCAGCTTTTTGAATATCCCGATGGGGTGGTTTTGGAGTAAAACCTGCAAGAATTAATTCCTGAATCCCAAAAGCATCAGCACTTCTAAAAATGGATCCAACGTTGTGCATGCTTCTTACATTATCCAACAAAACAATCATCGGGAATTTGCTTGCCGATCGGAATTGCTCTTTATCCATTCGATCCAACTCATCCATACTTAGTTTTCTGAATTTCACCCCTGATATATTAAACTTGGTTTGGCAAAAAAAAGTCCCGCAAATGCGGGACTTTTATATTGTAATCCAAAAGGATTAAAGGTTCAGAGATTCCCAGTAGTTGCGGAATTCAAGATCTTTCATAGCCTTAGCTTTCAAAGAACCATCTTTGCTAACTGCGCTGCTAAGATTGCTGCTTACACCAGAAGCATCACTTAAGCGTGCAGCAATTATTGCACGAAGGTAATCGGCAGTAGCACTATCGTCACCGCTATTACTCATAACAGTTTTAGCACCACTTGCATCACCATTTAATACTTTAGCAAGAGCAAGATTGAAGCTGTTGTTTGTGCCCATTCCACTGATTGCAGAAGCATAATCACCGTTTTGGATTTGCACAAGACCTTTGTTGTACTTCACTTCGGCACCTGCAGCAGAGGCATCAGCGAAATAATCGAGTGCTTTTTCGCGATCACCTTTCAAACGTGCGATTACACCGAGGTTGTTAGCAACAATAGGATCTGCTTTTACTTCAAAAGCTTTGTTGAATTGAGCCTCTGCTTCATTTGTTTTGTTTTGAAGCATATAAATATAACCGGCGTTATTGATTCCGCGGTAATCATTAGGGAAGTTCTTTGCCGCTTCGTTGTAGATGCGAAGTTTTTCGTTCAAATCTTCAGTAAGCGTTGCAGCGTAAAGTATTTCTTCCACAGTAAGAATAGCAGGATTACTTGAAGAAAGTTGTTGAATTTCATCATCGCTATAACCTACTAGATCATAATTAAGGCTGATTTGTGAACGACGCAATTGAGGCAGAATTTCCTCCTGAATTTCTTTGTAGGTAGCCGCAAGGTTTTTGATTTCTTGCTCACGCTTGTTTAGATCAGTGTACATTTCAAGAACACGAAGAATAAGGTTTTTGTCTTGGATATTAGACTTCTCCATTTTTTCTTTGAAACCAGCCCAGTCTTCGCCTTTTGGTGTATTCTTGAAAAATGCATCTGCGTTTTGAGTAGCAATTTTGTTTTTCTTGAACTCAGCAGCAATAGCAGCATTTGTTTTTTCAGAACGCTCTTGAGCTAAATTCTCATTTAAAGAAATTTCACCTTCCGGTGAGCAGTAAGATTCAGCATCAACACCTTTCATAGAAATACCATCATTTCCTTTGGTTGACGCAATAAAAGCGTATAGATCTTTAACATCTGTGTCTTTTAATTCGTTAGCCTTGACGTTTGAAGAGTTATAATCGAAATTGATGACTGCGTTCTTCTCTAAAGAAAGGATACGCTTGAAATTGTCTTTTGCCATAATGGCTTTGTCATCACTCTTTAATAGATAAGGAGTTGTGATAACACCTCTACCAATCGGAAGTGGGTCAAAAGTTGATGATTTACTTCCTTTAGTTCCTTGAATGCGCAATTCGAGGTTAGACTCAGCCATCGCAGGTTCATAGGCCACTTTAGATGTGTAATTGAAAGATTTTCCTTTCTCGTAAGGGATCACCTCATAGTTACCGGCAGCAGATTCGCCCTGATAGCCTTTCATTTTGAATGCCTTCTCACCACTACTATAAGTGAGAACTGGAGTAGCTTCTGCAACTACTTTCTTGTGAAAGTATTTAGCAGGAAAGGTACCTGATACTGTAAGTTCAACACTATCGCCACGAACGATAAGCGGATCAGGTTCGGCTTTAGCACCGAGTTCATCAACATACTTTTCCATTTTACCAAGTCCACCGCAACCGGCGAAAACGATCGCTATCGCAAGGAATAATGAAGAAGTAAAGATTTGCAAAGATTTCATAGATAATTTATTATAGCTTTATATTTGGCTTGCTTTCCATATCGGAAAGTTGCTGCAAAGCTAACAATCCTAATTGGAAAAGAAAAGCAGAAAATTATTAAGATGTAATTTCAGACGAAAAAAACGTCTAAGTTCCGAATAATCAGTTTATAACAACTCCCATCGACGAGAATTTTTTAATTCTCGATTCAACCCGTTTTTCGGGTTCTATAGCCTCAAGCTTAGCGAGTTGCTTAATTATTTCTTTCTTCACCACGTCAAATACTTCTTCTATATTGGCATGTGCACCACCAAGAGGTTCCTTAATAACTCCGTCGATAAGTTTATTAGATAACATATCTTCAGCGGTAAGTTTTAGTGCGCTAGCGGCAGTCACTTTATGATCCCAGCTTCTCCAAAGGATAGAGGAGCAACTTTCGGGTGAAATCACTGAATACCATGTGTTTTCGAGCATTAATACTTTGTCGCCAATTCCTATACCTAATGCACCACCTGAAGCTCCTTCTCCAATAACAATGCAAATCACAGGAACTTTGAGCTTCATCATCTCAAATAGGTTTCTGGCAATGGCTTCCCCTTGTCCGCGCTCTTCTGCTTCTAATCCTGGGTAAGCTCCCGGAGTATCAATCAAAGTTACAATTGGTTTGTTAAATTTCTCAGCTAATTTCATAAGCCTGAGTGCTTTGCGATACCCTTCCGGATTGGCCATTCCAAAATTACGATACTGTCGCATTTTAGTATTAATGCCCTTTTGTTGCCCAATAAACATTACACTTTGAGTGCCTATTAATCCAAATCCACCAATCATGGCTTTATCGTCTTTTACACTCCGATCGCCGTGTAATTCTATCCAACTATTATCGGTAATTGCATTAATATAGGCTAGTGTATAAGGCCTGTCAGGATGTCGACTCACCATAACCCGCTGCCATGGCGTGAGGTTTGAGTAAATTTCTTTGGTAGTGTCTTTTATTTTTTTCTCCAGCTCCTTTATCGTTGCGCTAACATTCACATCACTCTTCTCAGCAATCTCGAGTGTTTTGCTGAGCTGCTCTCTGAGTTCCTTTATAGGTTGCTCAAAATCAAGATAATTGATCATATTCCGAGGTAAAATGAATACGCAAGATAGTAATTGTGACTAAATAGAAATATTCATGTTCTTTAAATGAGCTATAAGTAAGTCAACGGCTTTTCCTCTGTGACTGATTCTATTTTTTTCTTCCATGCTCATTTCTGCAAAACTGATTTCATATCCCTCAGGTTCAAAGATTGCATCATAACCAAAGCCTCCAGCTCCTTGTCGTTTAAGCAATATTCTGCCATTTACTATTCCTTCAAATAGGGTAATATCTCCATTGTTTATGAAACAAATTACGGTTCTGAATCGGGCATCTCTGTCCAATAAATGATCTAATTTCCAAAGAAGTTTGTCGATGTTATCTTCTGAATTTCTGCCTTCACCTGCATATCTGGCTGATATTACGCCAGGAGCCCCGTTTAAAGCCTTCACTTCGAGTCCGGTATCATCGGCAAAGCAATTCAATCCAAATTTTTTATAAACATATCTCGCTTTCAGAATGGCATTTTCTTCTAATGTGATTCCAGTTTCCGGGATGTCATCCAAACAAGCAATATCATCAAGCGAAAGAACTTCAAATTCTTCCTCTAATTTCAACCCAATTTCCTTTACCTTATGAGCATTGTGTGATGCAAAAACAAGTTTTAATCTAGTGGCCATTTTCTAATTACCTTATGATTTGGGGTTTCGAAAAAACGTTTAACAAAGTGAAGTTCCTTAGGGATTTCGTATTTGTCTAGCCTTTTTTCGATTTCATATTTTAACAAACTGAGCTCTTTTTTGTCGGGATTTATTCCCTCCATAATTAAAACGAGTTTTTGACCGAAGAGCTTGTCTGCAACACCAACCAGGTAGAATCGCTGACTTATAATTCCACTTAGTTTATTTTCAAGAATTTCTGGATGTAATTTAATTCCACCAGAGTTAATGATGAGATCCACTCTTCCTAGCCAAACAAAGTGTTGATTGTCAATAAGTTTCACGCTATCTCGCGTTTGGAGTTCAAAGTCTGGTTTTCCTTCAAAGCTTATTTTTAAACACTCTTCCTCATTGGTGCTAAATCGAATTCCGGGCAAGGCTTCAAAAGCCTGATCAAGATTTTTACTCACTTTTCTGAATGCTACATGGGTTGCAGTTTCGGTCATCCCATAAGTCTCATAGAAATTCCCTTTCAATTCAGAAAGTTTCAATTGAATCTCTGGCGGTAATGCCGCTCCGCCAATAATGAGATGTTCAATTCTTGCCAAATCTTTAGCATCGTCTTTAAGTGTTTGAATCACTTGCAAAGGAATCATGGCTGCAAATCGGAATTTGCCTTGTACATTACGCAATGGCGTGGAAGTTGGAGGGCTTGCGTGCAAGTTGAGATCACCTTCTAAAGCTCTTACAATCATCATTTTTCCGGCGACAAATCGAACCGGTAAACAGAGTAAAATAGGATCACCTGCCTTGAGGTCGAATAATTTTAGAGTTCGCTCGGCACTTTCTCTCATGAATTCTTTACTCAGCCTGATGTTCTTCGCTTCGCCAGTAGAACCTGAAGTATGCATATTGATATATGGCAATTCATTGTTCCATTCATCCAGAAATTCGGCAATTTCTCTTTCCCAATCAGGCATAGTATTTCGATAAACATTCGCATACTTTGCTCTGAATTCATCAGGTGAAAGGCTAACATTTCCAATTGTCCAGGTAACCATGTCAATTTTCAAATAAACTTAAATCCCAAACAGCATTTTTTTCAAAACAAATTTTGCCATTTTTAATATGCAATGCCGAAGCAATATTATTAGTATATAGTTGTCCAGTACCCAGTCCTTGCGGCATCCCAGCGGTATCTTTATGGCTGACCCACTGTGAAATAGCATTTAATCCAATATTAGATTCCAATGCAGATGTGGCCCAAAAACCTATATTTCTTTCAGAAGCCAAATCAATCCATTCATCGCAACTAGAAAATCCTCCAAGTAAACTAGGCTTAAGAATGATGTAAGCAGGTTTTAATGTGTCTAAAAGTTGCACTTTTTCATAACGTGTATTTACCCCAATTAGTTCTTCATCTAGTGCAATTGGAATTACTGAATTCTTGCAAAGTTCAGCCATCTTTTGCCATAGTTTTGCTTTAATGGGTTGCTCGATGGAGTGTATGCCAAGCGGAGCTAATTTATGAAGCTTATCGTCAACGTCATCCGCTGAAAATGCGCCATTGGCATCCAGCCTTAATTCCAATTCATCTGGAGTAAATCGTTCCCGAAGAGTATGAAGCAATTGCCATTCTTCGTCAAAGTTTATACCTCCTATTTTTAGCTTGATACATTTATATCCTTCCTCTATTTTGTTTTGGATTCGGATGCGCATTTGTGATACATCGCCCATCCAAACTAAGCCATTGATTGGAATACATTTTTTTGAATCAGCAAAATCTCCAGGAAATGGTTGCAAAAGTGCCCCGCTTTTTAAACTCGTAATAACCATTTCCATCGCCATTTTTAATGAGGGGAGATTATTTAGTTGATCAGGAAAATCCAAAAATGATTGGAGATTTTTACAGATTTCTGTTAGTCCTTTTTCAATTTCATTTTCAGATTCTGGGCTAAGTCCTGATAAATATGCACATTCGCCAATTGCCCTAATTTTATCATTGGACTTTACAATAAGAAACCAAACGGGCCTTTGATGTAGCGTGTTGCGGGATGTTTTTGCAGCAAATTTAAAATGGAGCAGGTATTTTTTCCAGCTTGCTTGTAGCACTATCATAGTTTAATACATACGCTGCACAAACCACTCTATGGGTCCGTTTTGGATTAAATCCTTGGTTGATGTAGCTAAGATAAAGATAAGAACGACGTAAGCCAATGAAATACTAGAGGCTATTGCCATTTGTCCTTCAGCTGTTCCATGCAGTAAGCCTGAAGTTGTAATGGCAATCAATAAATAACTTAAATGAAACTGTCCAATTCTGAAAACACCTCCCCAGAATTTACTTTCCATCATTTTAGCACTCAGTAAACTCGATGCAATCAATAGAAGATTGCAAAGAGGGAGCGCCATGAGCAAAAAAGCCGGACGATAGAGGTAAATATTAAATGGGAATAAACGTGAAGCGCCATGCTCATCCTGCAGATAACTCCCATTAAAGGAATTGTTGATTAAAAAGTTAGCCAATATGCTGAATGCCAGAAATATAACTGAGCTACTGAAGAAATATCGGAACCATTTTTCTTCTCCAAAATTCTTTCGACCGATAATCAGTCCAAAGAAATAAAACATAAGCCATGGCAGCATAGCATCATGTCTGAGAAAAATGAACATTTCCCACCAATGTTGCTTACTATTTAACATCATTGAAGCATCTTCAATATTTCCCATTGAAACAATAAGCGATAGAATTGCGCCTGAAAACATGAAAAAATATAGAAAGCTGGTGTGAAGTAGGCAAATTACCGGACTTAATAAAACACAAAGCCCAATGCCAATAAGGAAAAGATCATCATTCAAAAAGTAATTCAGAAGTCCTAAAATAATAATGGCGCTGCCTCTTACAAAGAAATATCTGAGACTGCGCTTTGGCCCGGGAAGTGCTGTTCTAATAACGAAAGAGGATCTAAAACCGAACATGTAGAACAGAAATGCGGGAAAAACGTCTTCTACAATATTGTTTTCAAATGTTCCAGCAAGCGATTCCCAACCGCTGACTGAACCAGAAATGATCAATGCAGAAAATGCCAAAAGTGCTATGGCCATTCCGAGGTCAATACCAACGACTCTGCCTTGCTTCATGATGTTTGCTGAACTTGTTGAGGATCGGAATTCAAATGTAGTCTAAAATGCAGCAATCTAAAATTCGACCGATATTAAAAATGCATGAACATCTGTTAAATAGTAATGTGGCTAATTCAAATCAAAAATGGAAATTCGCAATGACGTTTTAAAGGATTTGTGAGAATAGAAAGAGCCATGAAAATAGAAAAGTAGATGGGGCTTCTTTTTTGAGTTCCGGATCAAACTGGGCTGCCGATTTGGCTTTCTTCACTTTTAATAAGTGGATTAAAAATGGTGGAATGGCCAGTAAATAAAGCCATTCAAGAATCTCATCTGATTGAATAAACAAGTAGGAGGTGATGGAAAACCAAGCAAACAGAATGAGGGAGAAGTGATAAACTTTGGCTTTTTTGTTGCCTAATCGAACCGCTAAAGTAATTTTATGGCTTACTCCTGTTTTCCGTACAAGATAACATTATAAAGTTTAACACGCTTATATACAATACATTACAATTAAAAACACCTGAGTATCAGCTGATCCGAATGGCTTTTGGTATCATTTGGGGTTTTTAGACGAAATAAGGAGCGCAAGTTGCGCAGAGTCATCATACATCTTTTACAAAAGGATCAAAGAAGAAAGAAGCGAGTTAAATTTTTGGTTATTCAAAAGGAGGAATTAGACATTGATTCATTTTGATTAGAGACAATCCTGAGATGAACTTAATTGCCTAAAAAATTCCCATTCCTCTAGCCCTCTTTAGATTTTCTACTTAATTCGCATTCGGCTTGGAGTAAGGCAAACAGGGCGATTGCACTATTTTGTTCAACATTTCTTCTGGGTTAGAATGAAGGAGTTGCCTGCTATCACATTTGTGAAGATATCATCTCCATCTCCCCAGCTCCGTTTCGATTTCCTACTTAGTTCGCATCCGTATTGGAGTAAGGAAACCAGGGCATTTCTACTACTTTACGCAACATTTCTTCGGGGCTGGAATGAAGGAGATGCCTGCTATCACATTTGTGAAGCTCTAATCTCCATCTCCCCAGCTACTTTTAGATTTCCTACTTAGTTCGCATCCGACTTGGAGTAAGGAAACCAGGGCATTTCTACTATTTTACGCAACATTTCTTCGGGGTTGGAATGAAGGAGGTGCCTGCTATCACATTTGTGAAGCTCTAATCTCGATCTCCCCAGATCCTTTTAGATT
>Ga0209702_10004288_pt1 | contig 20952 bp, 14 predicted proteins | sample FRY01_FD_187210 | JGI IMG/M metagenome (GOLD analysis project Ga0209702, IMG submission 187210) | Freshwater microbial communities from Lake Fryxell liftoff mats and glacier meltwater in Antarctica - FRY-01 (SPAdes) (version 2) | ecosystem: Environmental > Aquatic > Freshwater > Ice > Glacier... | reverse complement strand
TTTCTTATTCTTCAGAAATTAGGAAAGTCATGGGCTAAGGGATTATATCATTTGTCTTATGGGATGGTGGATCTTCCTTCCGGTAAAATGAAATCGAGAGAAGGTACTGTGGTAGATGCGGATGAATTAATGGATGATATGATCCGTACTGCAAAGGAACGTACAGAAGAATTGGGTAAAGTAGATGAGTTTTCTGAAACTGAGAAGGCTGATCTTTACAATATGATTGGTTTGGGTGCACTTAAATTTTTCCTTCTCAAGGTTGAACCTAAAAAGAGACTATTGTTCGATCCGAACGAATCTATTGATTTCCAAGGGCATACTGGTCCGTTTATTCAGTATACTCATGCAAGGATACGTTCGGTTCTGGCAAAAGCTGATTATAAAACGAGGATTTCAGTTGATTATTTGATGGAACTGACAAGTCTTGAAAGGGAACTCATTATTAACCTTAGTAAATACCCTGATATTATCTCAGCTGCAGCAAGAGAGTATAGTCCGGCACATATCGCAAACTATGTTTTTGAACTAGCTAAGCTTTTTAATAAGTTTTATCATGAGGAGAGCATACTCAAAGCCGAAGATTTAAATGTCAAAAATTTCAGACTTGATCTTGCCGCCGCAACCGCCGGTACAATTTATAAAGGGATGAGATTACTTGGGATTAGGGTGCCGGGGAGGATGTAGTTAATCGAGAGTTGATAATCAGTGCTGTCCGGGTTAAATAATCAAAATACCGAATATCTCAATTTGGGCATCTCATTCGGATGTCTTAAATAAACTAGAAACAGGAGCCCCCCCCCCTTAACCTTACCTCCCTCGCCGAAGAAGTCCTTTGGACTATTGCCCTACCGTGTACTCACAATTATTTATTTAATTTTGATCAGCCGACCCTGAAGGGGGTCGCATGTTTATAGAAAAGCATCCACCGTTTTTGGTTCGACCCCGAAGGTGGTCGCATGTTATCCAATTTTACATACGACCGCCTTCGGGGTCGGGATTTCGGGCTTTAAATTTTTCTATAAACATTTGACCCCTTCTAGGTCATTTTGCAATGCAAAAATGTAAATTCTGATTATGATATAGTTACACGGTAGCTCTATTGCCGGGAAGACCAATTTGTTATTCACTAGTTTTTATTGTTTTATATGTGCTCATGGTCTTGTCGTTCCTCCTCGCCATGTTTCTTTCTGCTGCAGGAACTTCCCGAAGGGAAGCTTGAGCACAAAAGAAAATATATAAAAAAGCGAAAAACGTAAAAAGAATAATGAAGAGCTAAGAATATTGTTTGTATAGCCAAAAATTAAATTTACCCCGGACACTAATGGTTGATAATTGACAGTTGAGAATGAGTGATTGCCGTCATTTCGAACACGCGAGCAATATTTTTCCGTTTAAAATATTTAGCTGCGTGGAGAAATCTGTTGCAAGGAATAAAAGTTTTAAAGGAAAGATAAACTCAAAAACTACTAAATTGAACAGATTCCTCTGTTGTGCCACTATGGGCAAGACGATCAATAATTGTTAACAAATAATGGTTAGTTGATAATTGAGAGTGAAAAATGAACCAGTAGAGAAGCTAGTAAATATTCACATCTAACCAACTAACCATCTAACCATCTAACTAACCACAGACAACAGATAACAGTCAACAGATAACTTTAAGCCAATTTACTTTTTAAATTTACTCGAAACCACCGGTTCTTTTGAGCCTTTCGAGTAATCATAGAATCCATTCCCACTTTTTACTCCTAATTGACCTGCTGTGACCATTTTAACCAATAGGGGACAGGGAGAATATTTAGGATTTCCAAAACCCTGATGTAAGACATTTAGAATAGCAAGACATACATCCAATCCGATAAAATCTGCTAGCTGTAGCGGACCCATCGGGTGCGCCATACCCAGTTTCATAACCGTGTCTATTTCGTTAACACCTGCTACACCTTCATACAGGGTGTAGATAGCCTCATTAATCATAGGCATTAAAATCCGGTTTGCAACAAATCCCGGGTAATCATTTACTTCTACAGGTATTTTGTTTAGTTTAAGTGACAGCTCCATTATGCTCTTGGTAACTTCATCAGAGCTTGAGTAACCTCTAATTACTTCAACCAGTTTCATTACGGGTACCGGATTCATGAAATGCATGCCAATTACCCTTTCTGCTCTTTTAGTTACTGATGCTATCGTAGTAATCGAGATGGAGGAAGTATTTGAAGCAAGTATGGCCTCAGGCTTACAGTATAAATCCAGATCTCTGAATAACTGAAGTTTAATCCCCTGATTTTCAGTTGCAGCTTCGATAACTAGATCTGCATCATGAACTGCTATAGCAAGATCGGTGAAGGTTTTAATATTATCGATGGTCTTCAGCTTCAATTCTTCAGTAATTAGATTTTTGGAAATTTGCCGGTCAAGATTTTTATGGATTGTTTCCATTCCCCTTTTCAAACTTTCTTCAGAAATATCTACCAAATGCACACTATAACCAGATAAAGCAAAGGTATGAGCAATTCCATTTCCCATTGTTCCTGAACCGATAACTGAAATATTTTCCATTGCTGATTTTAGATTAATCATCACGTGTAAAATTTTGCAAATCCAATAATTGGAGTAAACCAAAACGCAAGTTACATCGTATTTACTATTTTTTAATTTATATGCTAATTTTTACGCTAAACGCTTTAATAAAAATGAATCAGGAGGTATTCGAGAGATTCGTAATTTAAGTTTATATCTTTTTTGCAACAATTTCGTTACAGTAAAGTTACAAATCAAATACATAAATTTTAAGCTAAAACAACTAATCTTGCTAATTAGTCCTCACTAAATGGACTTCCTAACCAAAAATTAAACATAAAACAAATGAAAAGAAAATTACTAGCTTTCTTGTTATTGGGTCTTTTTGCCATTACAGGCGCAATTGCTCAAGATAAGACAATTACTGGTAGAGTATTAGGTTCCGATGACGGCTTACCTCTACCCGGAGTTTCCGTTCGTGTAAAAGGCGGTACGGCAGGTACTACCACCGGCGGAGATGGAACTTTTTCCTTAAGTGTTCCTTCGACTGCCAAGGTATTATCTTTTACCTACATTGGGTATGTTACTCAAGACATTACAATTGGATCTTCAGCAACTATAGCAATTCGCCTAGTTTCTGATTCACAGATGATGGCTGAAGTAGTTGTAACAGGCTATGGTGTCGCCCAAAAACGTGATCTTGGTTCTGCCAGTTCACGTATTACCGGAAAACAATTTGAAAACCTGCCTTTACAGAGTTTTGACCGTGCATTGCAGGGTCGTGCTGCCGGCGTTCAGGTTACCGCTCAAAGTGGTCAGCCGGGTGGTGCTATTAACGTTAGAGTACGTGGTGTAGGTTCAATCAATGCAGGAAATGATCCACTATACATCGTGGATGGTATTCAATTGAAAACATCCGCTATCTCTGGCCAAGCCTCTTCCAACACATTAGCATCAATAAATCCAAATGATATCGAAACGATTGAAGTTTTGAAGGATGCCGCTGCCGCATCTATTTATGGTGCAGCTGCTGCAAATGGTGTTGTTCTGATTACTACCAAAAAAGGTAAAAGCGGGTCTTCCGTTGTTAACTTCTCTGCACAACAGGGAGTTATGCAAAACATTTCGCGTTATGATGTGGCTAATGCTCAACAATATGCTCAGATGCAAGTTCCGGCTTCAGTAAATGCAGGTCGTCTAACCCAAGCAGGTGCTGTTGCATTTTATGGTGATCCTACAAATGCTAGTGCTCAAACTACAAATTGGTTTGATGCAATCGCACGTGAGGGTAAGTCAAGAATTTATGACTTGTCACTTTCAGGTGGTGATGCTAAAACTAACTTCTTTATTTCTGGTTCTTACACTGATCAGGATGCACAGGTAATTGAGTCATTTTATAAAAGAGGCACATTTAGAGCTAATATCGGACATAAAATAACTGATAAGCTTAGTGTTAATGCAAATGTTTCAATGTCTGCAACCAGAATATTTGGAACCATTGCAGATGGTGCTAACGTAAACGGACCATTTTTTTTTCCGTTTACTTTACGTCCAGATGTACCGATTTATCAGCCTGATGGATCTTATACCCAAGGAGCTGCATTAAAAGCTAGTTTCGCATACAACATCGTTCAGGGTGCCAAAGAAGAAGTTAGAATAGGTAATGCTTTGCAGACTGTTAGTAATTTTTCTGCTACCTACAAAGTTACACCATCTCTTTCTATTACAGGATTTGCCGGTATTGATTTCGTGGATACACGTGATGATAATCAGAGGCCTGCTAGCATTCCGGCATTTTCTGGAAATGGTGGTACCTCAGGGGTGACCAATACTCGTAATTTGGACTTTAACTCTAACGTAGCAGCCAACTGGAATAAAAAATTTGGTGATCATACCCTCGGTGCATTATTAGGAGGTGAATTAAAAGAACAAAATGTAGAGAGTGCATCTGCAACCGGTTCTGGATTTCCTAATCCTTTTTTCAGAAGTTTACAAAATGGAACTCCGCTTTCAATTGCTGGTTTTTTTACAGGTTACAAAAAAGCTGGATTGTTCACGAAACTTAATTACGACTATAAGGAAAAATACTACATCGCAGGTACTCTCAGATACGATGGTAGTTCACGTTTTGGTAATGTAAAACAATATGGATATTTCGGTGGTATATCAGGAACTTGGAGAGTATCAGGAGAAGATTTCTTGTTAGATAATAAAGTTATTTCTGATTTGAAGCTTCGTGCAAGTTATGGCGTAGTTGGTAATGATCAGATTGCAGATTTTGCATCACGCGCATTATTTGGTGCAGGAGGTGGTTATCTTGGAGCTAATGGTATTCGTCCATCTCAATTAGGAAACAATAATTTGTCGTGGGAGCAAGCTAAAACGTTAAATTTTGGTTTGGATTACGGATTATTAAATAATCGTATTACTGGTAGCATTGACGTTTACCGCAGAACAAACGATAATCTTTTGTTGAGTAGACCTTTACCTTCTGACTCAGGTTTTGGTTCAATCAATGAAAACATAGGATCCGTTCAAAATGAAGGTATCGAGTTAGGTTTAAATACTATAAATTTGAACACAAAATCTGGATTTAATTGGACTACAGATTTCAATATTTCATTTCAAAGAAACAAAGTATTATCCTTGCTTAACAATGGATCAGATCGAATAGGGAATCAATTTATTGTAGGTCAGCCAATCGATATTATTTTTACTTATGGATGGGCTGGTGTAAATCCTGCAGATGGTAGACCAATGTGGTACGATGGTAGTGGAAACTATACCTACAATTTAGTAGCTAACAATGATCAAGCAGTTCGTGGTACTAGGTACCCTAAGTTTTTTGGAGGATTGAATAATACGGTTTCTTATAAGAATTTAAGCTTAGATTTTCTTTTCCAATACCAGTACGGTAATAAATCTTTTGTATCTATGTTCCAGAATATTTGGACTTCAGGATTGTCTGATAATAATCAATTGGTTTCTCAAATAGCTGATCAGTGGACTACCCCAGGGCAAATTACTGCAGTTCCAAGACTTTTAAGTAGAACTAATCACCCAAATAATTCAGGGGCCTTATCTAGTGCGCTAAATACAGGATCAACAAGGTACTTATACGATGCATCTTATATTCGTTTAAAGAATGTAACGCTTTCTTATAATATTCCTGCAAGTATTACCTCAAAGGTAAAATTGCGTAACGTTCGTGTATTCGCTACAGGAATAAATGTGTTAACATTTACTAAGTACCCTGGTTTAGATCCTGAGATTCCAGTGGGATTTAACGAATTAGGAACTAATCCACAGGCAAGGACTTACACCGGTGGACTTCAAATTGGTTTATAATGTATAAATTAAATATTATGTATAAGAAAATATTTGCTGTATCTATTCTGAGTTTGGTTTTAGCCGGAACTTCATGTAAAGATGCACTAGACGTTCAGCCCAAGCAATCAATTGCCGCTGACAACGCATTAACCGATTTTGCTAGTGTTAATGCCATATCCGTATCGCTCTACTCAAGAGCTTCATCATTCCTTTATTACGGTCAGCGTATGCTGATCGCTCCTGATGTATTAGCCGACAACTATACTACTACTGCTAACCCAGGCGGTAGATATGTACAAGAAAGGTTAAATGCACCAAACGCCCATCTTAATGATTTATGGAATATTCTTTATCCAGCTATAAATGAGGCAAACTTTATCATTACTAATGTTGATAGGGTAATTGCCGTTCAAGCAGAGAAAGACGCATTAAAAGGTCAGGCATTTTTCATGAGAGCACTGTTCTATCATGATATGGTTCGTGTTTATGCGTATGAGCCAGGCTTTGCTGTGAATGGTTGGAATGAAGGAGTTGTACTGCGTACTCTTCCAACAGATGATGTAAGTAAGGCTGATTTTAAACCTCGTTCATCAGTAGCGGATGTTTATATCCTAATTGAAAATGATCTTAAGCAAGCCACAACGTTATTGCCAAATACGGTTAGCGGAGCTAATGTATTCAGAGCAAGTAAAGGTGCTGCTTTTGCATTATTATCTCGGGTTTATCTTTATCAACGTAAATGGGCAGAAGCAGAGCAGGCGGCCACTGATGCTATTGCAAATAAGCAAAGCTCTACAAATTTAGCAAGTGCAGCTAACTATATTGCTTCATTTGCTTCAGTTCCAAACGGTGAAGCTATGTTTGAGTTGGATTATCGTACTGAAAATTTTTCTTCTGTAGATGGTATTAATAATTCTATGAATTCTTTAACTCAAAAGACAATAGGTGGTGTATTCTCTGTAAGAGCTACAACAGAATTATTAAATTCTTTTGAAGCAGGAGATGTCAGAGGAACTGCATTTGAACAAACACTAGATGGAGGGGCTACGGTTTCTTTTAGTTTAAAATTCCCCGCTCACAAAGGAAATTTTTTCAATAATATTCCTGTGATTCGTTTATCGGAGGTTTATTTAATTCGTGCTGAGGCTCGTGCTCAACAAAATAAAACAGCATTGGCACAAGGTGATTTAAGTACCATTAGAACCAGAAGAGGTTTGGCGGCTGTTCCTTCAAGTACAGTAGGTACGCCATTGATGGATTTAGTATTTAATGAACGCAGAGTTGAGTTAAATTTAGAAGGTCATCGTTTCTTTGACTTTAAAAGAAGAGGTTTGAATATATTGAAACCGGCTGGTGTTCCAACGCTACCTTACACAGATTTTAGAGTTTTAGCCCCTCTTCCACAAGATCAGACTATATTAAATCCACTTATTAAACAAAATCCAGGATACTAATCTTTAAAACTATGAAATATATAAAATATTTATTTCTCCTTCTTGTTGTTTCAAGCATATCAGCTTGTTTCCCAGAGGATGACCAAGCATTTAACGGTCCAACAGTAACTGAATTTAAACCTACTCTTAGGTCTGTTAGACTTACTGCTGCTCCAGGATCTGCAAATGCCCTGATTCAATTGGTTGGTCCGCAGCAAGGTGCTGCAATTACAATTCCATTCACAATTGATGCGTCTAGTACTGCAATACGTGGAGTGCATTACACAATTACTTCAACAGATAACACGGTTAGTATTGCTGCAAATTCCAGCTCTACAACAATTCCAATTAGTTTAATTCCGGGTAGTGTTACAGCTGCTGCAGGTGTTAGATTAATTATTGATATCGCTGGAGGTTCTGCGGGTATTGTACCGAATCCGAATTTTAAACGATATACACTTACTATTTTGCCTTAAAAGGATTCAACAATTTAGAAGGGATACTGTTTCCATTTGATTTTGGCTAGAAGTAGTCATTGTAATTTTAGCCAGTATTTGTAAATCAAAAAAGCGGCAATTTTCTATTTGAAAATTGCCGCTTTTTATTTTATCGGATTTTATTAGGAAATCATATCGCCGATATGGAGGTCATCGAATTAATTAGCTTTCTCGGAATTGCCTTCATAGGTTTTCTACCTAAAGGCAATAGTTTTTAGTACAGGTATTTATGCTTGGTATAAAATAGAACGATTTTTTAAAGTGAATGGTTTAACGATTCACAAAGATTTTTGATTTCTACTATTGTATTATGATTGTGAATACAGATTCGTAGTCGTTCTGATCCTTCTGCCACACTAGGACTGAGAATTGCCCTTACATCAAATCCTCTCTGCTGGATAATTTCTGCTGTTTCTCTGGCCTTGTTATTGCCTGGTATAACAATGATTTGTATAGCCGACCGGCTACTCAGTAGATTGACTTTTGAGCTTATGTTCTGTTTGAAAAATAGTATTCGTTTATGAATATCTGATTGATGATCTCTGCTTTTAAGAAATAAGTATGCACTTTGAACTGATAGATGGCTCAGGAAAGGGGTGGCTGTTGTAAATATGAATGCCCTTGAAAAATTGATCAAATAGTCTCTCAGTTGCCTGCTCCCCAGTATTGCGGCACCATGTGTGCCTAAAGCTTTCCCAAAGGTGATTGTCCTTGCTAATACCTCATGGCAAAGTCCTAACTCATGAATTAGACCTCTGCCTTTTTCTCCGAATATTCCTACAGCATGAGCTTCATCAACAATGAGGGCTGCATTATATTGCTTTGAAAGCCTGGCTATTTCCTTTAATGGTGCTTCATCTCCATCCATCGAATACACACTTTCAACAGCTATAAATATTCTTCCTTTGGCTAGTTTTAATTTTTGTTCCAGACTGGAAAGGTCATTGTGCCTGAATACATAGCGAGAGGCATGGCTTAGCCGGATACCATCAATAATTGATGCATGGATTAATTCATCTGATATAATGGTATCTCCTCGTTGTGGAAGGCATGCAAATAAACCATTATTAGCATCATAACCTGAATTGTAAAGAATTGAGCTTTCTGATTCGTGGAAAAGGGCAATTTCTTTCTCCAAATTTTCGGTAAAGCTGTGATTGCCTGCTAGAAGTCGTGAGCCACCCGAACCCAAGCGATATTCGGGATATTTCTTTAACTCATTTTCAAAACATAATTTTAATTCCTTTGACTGAGAAAAGCCTAGGTAATCGTTTGAACAGAAATCGATTAATGAATTTTCCGATTTTAAAGTGCGCAGGGAATTATTGCGTTTACGCAACTCTAGGCTTTCCGAAATAAAAGTATTGATCTCTTTCAAAATTTTATGTTAAAAATAATAAAAGCGACCCGAAATAAGCCGCTTTTATTCAAAATGAATATAGAAATACTTAACCTTTTCTCATTCCCGGTCTCTGTTCAGATCGGTTTTTCATTCTTTTTTTTCCCTTTTCTTTCATTTCTTGAAGCGTTTTTTGCTGCTCCACATTCAGAATCTTATTCATTTTTTTTTCAGATTCATTCATAATTACTTTTCGCTTTTCCATCTGGGACTTTCTCATATCCTTTTCAGATTTCCGGAGTTTATCCATTTTCTCTGCGCGTTCCAAATTTAAGGCATATACTTTATCCTTTTGCTCCTGACTAAGATTTAATCTTTTTTCTAAAGCATCGGCACTCATTTTTGCTCGCTCTTCAGGAGTTTTCATTTCTTGTGCAGACCGCTGACCTTGTGGTCCATTACCCTGAGGTCTCCTTCTCTGTGTAGTATCCTGAGCATCGCTAGTAGTGATAATTCCGACAAATAGGGCTGTAATGATCAATAACTTCTTCATATCTATATGTGTTTATTTAATTAGATAGATAGTTTTAATGACCAATAGTTTAAAATGGAAATGTTAAATTATGTTAATTACGATTTTTATCGAGATTTGAGATTGATTTCTGCATTTGCGAGACCATATTGGTAAGGGTTTCAAGTGTTGGCTCAGGTGATGGTTCAGGAAAGTTGGTACTTATATAAGCCTTGGCTTTCCATATTTCCAGTAGTTCATCTGCCTGAATGGTATAGGGTTCGTAAACCGGATTATCTGATATAAGTTTTAACGTCTTGTTTTCTTTTACCCTGTTTCCTATTCTTTTATATACGATACCATCGCTTTTGCTGATTACCACATACGTATCGCCCGGTTTTACATCATTCCAGTTGCTAAGATATTCGCCTACTACAATTGTTCCCGATTGAAGTGGAAGCATCGAATCACCTTTAATTTCAAATGCACGGAATGTCCCTTGGCGGAACATTGGTAAATGAAATTTTGGTAATTCACTGATGTATTCGGGATCCCCATATCCATTTAGATATCCTGCACTCGCTTTTACAGGTACCAACTCGATATTCTCCCTATCTTGGCTATCAACAGATATACTTAAAACTCTGATATTGGCAGGATCTCCCTTTGGTTTAGGTTTCCAGCGGTCATCAATGCGATCATTGATGAGTTCATCCATGGATAGTTCATAAAATTCCGCGAATTTCTTAAGTAATTCATATTTAGGCTCAGCTCGATCCTCTTCATAAGCTCCAACAAGAGAGCGTTTAATTTCAAGAGTGTCAGCAAATTGCTGCTGTGTAAGTCCTTTTTTCTTGCGGAGGTACTTCAGATTTGAAGAAATGTTTGCCATTTTAAAATAAATTTTGAAATACTAAAAATATTAGTAACTTTATGCTCATAAAATTAGTAAATATTTTCAAAACAAAAAATTTAATTTTTAATATATGCCGATCCTAATTAAACCAGCCATGAAGACCAGAAAATTTGTTTATTTAGTTACTGACCGTAACCGCAGTTGTATCCACGTAGGGATGAGTTCTGACCTGATGAAGACTATGAGTTTTTACAGGCAGATGCCAAATTTATTTTTTGATGCCGGACAGCAATTAACCAGGCTGGTTTATTTTGAGGAATTAAGTTCCGAGACACTTGCGATGGATCGGTTCAAACATATTAGTAAATTTACTCGTATTCAGAAGGATAGAGTGATCAGGTCTGTGAACCCAGATTGGATAGACCTAACCATCGGCCTAGATTTTGAACAGATTTTAGTTTCAGGCATTCAATCGATGAATACCTCTGTGAGAAATCTTTCTTGATTACTTTTTAATGAACTTTAGTGCTGCCGAGTTCATACAGTAGCGTTTTCCACCTTTGTCTTTTGGGCCATCGTCAAATACATGACCAAGGTGAAGACCGGTTTTGGTTTCGATTACTTCATCACGAACCATTCCATGACTGTTATCAGTAACTACGGCTATTGCACCTGCTTTAATAGCTTTTGTAAAGCTCGGCCAGCCGCTACCGGATTCGAATTTATCATCAGAACTGAATAGTGGTTCGCCTGTTGCTGCACTAACATAGATACCTTTCTGATGGTTATCATTATAAGGATTGCGAAATGGAGGTTCTGTTCCCCGGTTTACCATCACTTCAAAGCCAATGGGGCTTAGTACTTTTTTCCACTCTGCTTCTGATTTCTGAATAGGGAATTTCAAAGCATTGGTATTTTGAGTTTTGCTTTTAGGATTTGTTTGTCCACAACTTGTTGCTGATACAAAGATTAGTAATATGGCAATACCGAATAATGATTTCATCTTGTTCATCTTAATAATTGTAAGAAAATATTTGAATTGATTTCTTCTTATGAGTATAGATATTTACGAATTTGTATCTGATAAAGTTTTCTTTAATACAAAAAAAGCGGCTCTAAAGGCCGCTTTTAAATATTTACCATCCCGGTGCGAAGGTTAAACCAAATATCCCTAAACTAATATCTTTTCTTTGGAAAGGTATCGCATAATAAGGCTCTAAAATAAAGTATCCAAGTACATTTACTCTGAGTGATATACCTGTACTCATCGCCGGAATCCGCTCTAGGTATCCATTAACAGTCCGCGGGGTTGAGCGGAAAGCCACTTTTGAATTGTTGTCATATGCAAGTCCTATATCGAAGAACACGTTCAAATCTGAAAAGAGAAACTTAGATTCTATTGCTGCTAATTTTTTTGGACCAGTAAATGGAAGACGAAATTCGAAATTTGCTACAGCTAAACGTGTACCCACTAATTGATTGATATCAAATTCTCCTGTTCCGGGTGTGTTGGCTGCTCCCTGCCTGTAAAATGAATTGGCGTCATAACCGCGAATCAGAAATCCCTGACCTGCAAACATTTGAAAAAGCCGCGCTTCATCTGGGCCTATACGAGTATAAGTATAAATTCTACCTGCAATAGTAATTGGCTTTAACCTTACATATCTTCTTGCATCTGCAGTTATTGCATTCAGTTTAAAATCGCCTTGGAAATTTTCAACCCCCAGTCTATAACGGAAACCATCTAGCGGGGCAGTCATTCCTGAAAACGAGTTATCACCTACAAAGGCGGCGTTTAACTGTATAGTGGTAAAAGGGTCAAAAAATACACCATAAAATGCTGTTGCTTCGTCCCTCGAAAGTTTTCTCCTGTCTGAACCGATCGGGAAGCCACTTCTATTATCGTAATAATTACTAAATCTGTCTATTCGGTAACTGTACCTTGAAATACCACTACCTGCTTCGAAACGATGATTTCTTGAAAATGGATAAGATGCAAATATAGATATCTGGTCTTCAAAGGTTCGGATCATATCAAAGTTTTCAACGAAAGTTTGCCCGACACCCGGAAGATTTTGTATTTCTGCAGATACCTGCCCAGTTACAAAAGGTATATGTGAAACAACCGCGCCATAGTTAATTCTGCTTTGCTGATTAACATAGGCCACCTGACCTCCAAAATCATAGATCTCGCCATTTACTGCCGCTGTAGCAAAGATTTGATTCCTGCCAAGTATATCACTGAAAACACCCTGAACACCACTTGCAAGGCCGGTTCCGAATCTTCCTACTGAAGCTCCAACTCCATTGCTTGAAAGGTAATCAAGTTTAAATTTTGGCTTATATGCAATCGTTCGTATCGAATCTGGAGATATTTTTTCGAAGCGCTCAAAATTATTTAGGTTAGCATTGATAATATTTACACCAACAGACCTTGCAGGAGGTAAGTTTGCAGCATCAAAGTTTATATCCTGAATACCAATTTTCTTTGGTCTGAAGTCGCTGGCCCTTGCGTTATAAATAGTGTATTTTTGAGCCCTGTAATAGGAATATAAAATATCATCATTATTAGAAACACTTAGGGCGGGGGAGTATTCGGTTATACCACTAATCCCTGTAAAATAATCTGTTAATTGTTCAACAGTCTGACCCCTTAATGAATAGCGGTACAGATTTCTAAAACCGTCTCTATTGGATAGGAAATAAATACTCCTATTATCTCCGGAAAATTGAGGATTCAGGTTATTAGCTCCGTCAAAAACTTGCAGATTAGTAATGGTTTTGCTGGCAATATCCAATACAGCCAAGTTTAAAGTAATATCTACTCCGATTGCTGATTTATCATAAGTTGTACGGTCGGTACTAAACACAATACTGCGTGCATCTCTTGAATAACTTGGATGGTAATCTGAGTATCTATCATTGGTTAATTGTGTTAGAACCTTTGTGCGAATATTAAACTGATATAGGTCATTCTGTCCTTCTACCATACCCGAAAATGCAAGGTCATCGCCATTCGGTGACCAAGTGATATTACTAAATTCTTCGACCTTGCCCATAGCCTCTGTTGAAATTACACGACCGCTTGAAACATCAACAATTAGAAGTTTGTTTACCCCGGCACTAAATGCACTGAATGCAAACTTTTTACTGTCTGGTGACCATGTACCCGCAGATTCTATAAAATTATATTCATCAATATGCCCACTTTTTGCCTTACTAGATAATTTTTTCAGGATTTTGCCGGTATGAGCGTCAGCAAGAAAGAGATCAATACTCAGCAAGTCACGTTCTGATAGAAAAGCCACATAATTCCCATCAGGGGAAATTGCCGGCGCAAGATTGTAAGTTGAACCACCATTCTTGTCATTAATAATCATTTTCCCAATTGGAGTTTGAGCAGTGTCTTTAAGATATGGCCTGTATGTATTCTCAACGCTTGTTTTCCAAAGACTGGATAATGTTCTTTCGTCATATCCAAAAGTTCTTCGGATGGCCATTTCATAACCATATTTAGCAGTTTCTTTAAACAATGGGACAATGACCGTATCACCGTAAGTAGAACCAATGTACGACCAGAATGCCTGTCCATATCGATATGGGAAGTATTTATTAGAAGTTGTCAGATCTCTTAAGGAGGGGATATCTTTATTCAGATATGCATCCCGCATCCACATAGAGGTATAAGCATCTTCTTTACCTACCGAAAGGTATTCCGCCATACCTTCTACCATCCACAAAGGTAAATTACCAATATTTTCAAGGTTGGTTGAGTCGCCTTCTATCAAGGAATGATATTGAAAAGCATGCACAAGTTCGTGACCTAAAACATGCCTTGTTTGGTGATTTAACTGTGAAATTGGCATTATTACCCTATTCTTCATACCTTCAGTTACACCGCCTGTTCCTACTCCAACCTCACCCATTAAAGCTGTAGTTTGCTGAAAATCGGGATGATTTGAATAAAGAATGAAAGGATTCTTCTTTAAAAAAGTATCCCTAAAAACCTGTTGGTGCAGTTCATACCAAACCTCTGCCTCTTTTGCAAATCGCTGAACCAGACTATCGTTTTTTAGATAATAATACAAGTCAAAATGTGGGGTTTCATATACTTTAAACTTCAAATTCTTGTATCTGACCCTATTCTGTCCAAAATATTGTGCCTTTGCGTCTGTAGCGACACTAAATAAAATGGCGGTAAATAAGGTTATGATAAGCCAGAATGATGGTGTTTTTCGACAAATACTACGTTCTCTCATATTATTATAATGAAATAGAGTTTTTCTAAACTACGTAAAATTAATGATTTTGATTTCCAGAGTATCAAAAAATCAGCTTAGAAAATCATAAATTAATTGTTTTGCTTTGCTTTATTCTGTCTGCGTTCTTCTCTAATCTCTTTTCTTGTTTTTTGCGCTTCGACAGGTGCTTCATTTTTCGGGCTTACCGGTTGCTTATTTTCTTGCGATTGTGTCCCTTTATTCTCCTGAACTTTAGGGCTTACTGTGCTCCTAAGGTTTACATTCGGGCTTTCAGTTGTATCAGGCGACTCAAAAGGAATATATAAGGAATCTATAAATGTTGAGTCTATAGTTGCTGTATCCGGTCGGCTGTAAACAGTTTCACATTGGTATTCTCTGGTAATTTTTACTCCGGGTTTAGGGAAGGGACCTGGTTTAATTCCCAGTGAGGCATCTTTATAAACCTTTTCCATAAATTTTCCAAAGATTGGTAGAGCAGTTCTTGATCCTTCTCCAGTCTGAGATGTTTTAAAGTGAACACTTCGCTCATCGCCTCCAACCCATACTCCGGTTACAAGATCTTTAGTAACACCAATATACCAGCCATCTACATAATCAGAGGATGTCCCGGTTTTACCACCTATCTGATTATTATTTTTCCAAAGATCCCATTCCCAAAGTGCTTGCGAGGTCCCTTCCGGCTCTTCCATACTTCCTCTAAGCATATAGATCATCAGCCAAGCTATTTCTTCAGTAAGTGTTCTTTTTTGCTCAGCCTTGAATTCTTCTATTAGGTTTCCTTCAGAATCCGTAATCTTTTCTACCAGAATTGGCTCTGTTCTAACTCCTTTATTTAAAAACGTCCCATAAGCTTTTACCATTTCAAAAACACTGACATCATTTGGACCCAGACTAACCGAAGGAACAGCTTTAAGGTCACTTTCGATTCCACATGCCTTCGCATATTTTACCACATTCTGAGCACCAACCTTTTGAGTAATTTGTGCTGTAATTGAATTTACTGATTTGCCCATGGCCCAGCGTAAGGACATTTGCCTGCCTGAAAAACTATAATTTGCATTCTTTGGTTCCCAGTATTCTGTTTTGCCTCTGAAAGTATATGGAATTCTCACCGCCTCATCTGTAAATTTATCACATGGATTCATTCCAGCTTCGAGCGCAGCAAGGTATGCAAAGGGCTTGAATGTTGATCCTGCCTGTCTTTTGGCCTGATTTACATGGTCGTACTTGAAATGTTTATGATTAATTCCACCAATCCAAACTTTGATATGCCCGTTGAATGGATCCAAAGTCATCATCCCAGTATTCAAGATTTTTGCATAATATTTAATGGAATCTATTGTTGAGAATTGTACTTCTTTCTCTCCGTCCCAGTTAAATACCTTCATTTTTTTTGATCTGTTCAGATAATAATTTATTGAATCAGGATTACTATTGAATCTTTTCTTAAGAAAGTCATAATGTGGAAGCCTCTGTGCCGCATTTTCAGGAAAATTAAGAATTTCTTTCCCATCTGCTGTTCGCCATGGATTTTCATTTCCCCAGACATTTTCGAATCTTCTTTGCAGTAACTTCATATGGCTGTTCACAGCTTCTTCTGCATACTTTTGCATTCTGGAGTCGATGGTGGTATAAATTTTCAGTCCGTCGCTATACAGATCATAATCATTGTCTTGACACCATTTTTCGAGATATCTTGACACAGCCGATCTTAGATAGGATCCTCCATCACTACCTTCATCTAGACTTCCCGGATTTAGTTTAAGTGGCCTTTGACTATACTTTTTAAACTCTGATGCATTCAGATATTCATATTTTTCCATCTGACTCAATACCGTATTCCGGCGGTCAAGTGCCTTTTCAGGATTTCGGATTGGATTATATGTGGTAGTTGCTTTAAGCATACCGACAAGAAGTGCCGCTTCTTCAACCTGAAGTCTGTTAACCGATTTATTGAAATATCGCTTTGAAGCAGTCTTTATTCCGAATGTATTGTTGCCAAAAGGTACGGTATTGAGGTAAAGTGTCAGGATGTCATTTTTAGAATAGTAGTTTTCCAGTTTGAAAGCAGTTAACCATTCTTTTAACTTAAAAATTACTGTTCTTACAATTGGAATGTATTTTATGAGTCCCTGAGATTTTCTGTTTCGGGTACTGTAAAGATTTTTTGCAAGTTGTTGTGTAATCGTACTGGCTCCCCGACGGTCGCCAGTAGCAGTAGATATCGTACTTGAGATCAAAGAGCGCACATCAATACCGCTATGCTGGTAAAATCTGACATCTTCTGTTGCAACTAAAGCATCAATCACTGCCGGAGATATACTGTCGTATTCGACCGGTGTACGGTTTTCTATGTAATATTTACCAATCAGTTTACCATCAGCAGTAAAAAGTTCTGAGACGATATTTATGTTCGGAGTTTTAATATCTTTTATGGAAGGTGAATATCCAAACAACCACAAAAAGTTAAGTTCTAAGGCAGAGAAAAATAGAATAATTAAATAAAAAGCTATTGCAAAATAACGAAGAGGCTTGTTTTTAATTCTTCTGAACATAGGGTAAATATGAGGAAATCGGATTTAATATGCTTTAAATTTCTCGGAAATTCTAAACATTGCCAAATTAACGATAATGGGTCAAAAAATGTTTTAAATTGCTTGCAAAGTTTTTTCTATGGATAATTTAATTAACCAATTCAGGATTGCTAATGGCAAACCTTTTAGTCTCAAGGATCATGATCCAGAATTTTCTGGAGATTATAAAAAGGATGAGGCAATTATTTTGCTAAATGAATTAAGGGATGAGATGGACACATTGCAGGAGGAGATGTATGCGCTTAATAAAAATTCCTTATTAATTATATTTCAAGCAATGGATGCTGCGGGAAAGGATAGTGCAATTGAACATACCATGAGTGGGTTAAATCCACAGGGTTGTCAGGTATTTAGTTTTAAACAACCCAATGCTGAAGAACTGGATCATGATTTTATTTGGCGCCACTCTAAGGCCTTGCCTGAACGTGGAAGAATCGGGATACACAACCGTTCTCATTATGAGAATGTATTGGTTTGTAAAGTTCGTCCGGAATATGTTCTTAATGAAGGAATTGAAGGAATTAATAGCGTGAAGGATATCAATTCCTCATTTTGGAAAAATCGGTATGAAAGTATTCGAAACTTCGAAAAACACATCTATAAGAATGGTACAGTTATCTTAAAGTTCTTTTTGAATGTTTCAAAAGAGGAACAAAAAAAGAGGTTTCTTGAAAGGATTGATGAACCATTAAAGAATTGGAAATTTTCTTCAGCCGACATTGATGAGAGGGAAAAGTGGGATCAATACATGAATGCTTATGAAGACGCGATTAATGCTACTACTGAAGATTATGCGCCATGGTTTGTTATACCGGCCGATAAGAAGTGGTTTACCAGAATCGCAATTAGCAAAATCATAGTTGATACATTTAAAGAAATGAAAATGAAAATGCCAGAGCTTTCTGACACAGAAAAAGCACGGCTAGAAGATTGCAGGAAACGTCTTATTGATGAAAAATAATTCTGTTCGAATATACCGGCAAGCTTAGTCGCCGAGTAATTTAAATTTGTCTGCATCTTTCAGGAATGGAAAGGACTCCCTGGCAGCATTGAGATCTTCCTTGTTAATTGAAAAAGTGTAAAGATCCTCATCATTGGGTTTATAATAGATCACTTTACCATTAGGATCTATGCACATTGAGTCGCCGGAATGATAAATTTCATTGCCATCGTGCCCTACCCGGTTTACAGCTACGACAAAGGCCTGATTTTCTATTGCTCTTGCCGGTATTAGTGATCGCCAATGAAGGGAACGGCGTTCAGGCCAGTTGGCTACAATTAAAAGCATATCATATTCTTCATTTTTATTGCGCAGCCATACAGGGAAGCGTAGATCATAACAGATCATCGGACAAATCTTCCAGCCATGTAATTCAACAAATAGTTTTTTATTTCCGGTAGAATAGTGCTGATCCTCTTCGCCCAAACCAAAAAGGTGCCTTTTATCATAATATTCATAAGAGCCATCCGGGCGCATCCAAATAAGCCGATTAAAATATTTATTGTCCTCTTTAATAATGATACTGCCTGTTATTACACTACCAAACTTTTTTGCCTGCTGAAGCATCCACTTCATTGTTTTTTCGTCCATCTCTTCGGCCAGTAGTTCAGGATTCATTGAAAAGCCAGTGCTGAACATTTCAGGAAGCACAATTAGGTCGGTTTTTTCACGAATAGAGGAAAGTCTCAGCCCGAGATTCTGAAGATTTTTATCAATATTCTCCCAAAACAGGTAAGCCTGAAAGGTTGTAATTTTTAGCGTATTCATTTACTTAGATTCATACGTTAATGCTTTAATATGGTTGCTCTTAAATTTTAGCTAATTTGATAACGGCCTTTTCGAGTGTTTCGTGCTTTTTGGCAAAGCAAAAGCGTAAAACCTTATTATCATTACCTTTTCGATAAAATGCTGAAACGGGTATTGATGCTACTCCAAATTCTTTTATTATCCTTTTAGCCAGATCGCTATCTCCTTCATCGCTTATCCTACTATATTGTACTGATTGAAAATATGAACCATAACAAGGAAGCAAGTCAAAACGTGTTTCTTTCATCAAGTTATAAAAATAATCTTTCTTAGTTTGAAAAAAATCACTGATTTCCAAATAATTACGTTCGTTTAACAAATGATCTGCGATGGCAAATTGTACTGCAGAGTTAACACTAAAAACCTCAAACTGATGGACTTTACGGAATTCTATCATTAGCCATTCAGGTGCCAGACAATAGCCTACCTTCCAGCCTGTGGTATGTAAAAGTTTGCCAAATGATGCTGTTATGAAACTCCTCTCCATTAATTCAGGGTAGTCCGAAACACTCAGATGCTTTTTCCCGTCATAAACAAGGTGTTCATATACTTCATCACTCAGAATTAGGATATTGCTGTCCTTTGTAATACTGATCAGTTCTGCCATATCCTCTTCAACCAAAGTTTTCGCAGTTGGATTATTAGGAGTATTGATGATGATCATGCGTGTTTTTTCATTGATCATTTGCCGAACTTCCTGCCAATTGATGGTATATTCAGGAGCACAAAGTTCTACTGATCTTACTATTCCATCGAAGAGGCTTACACAAGGAGTGTATGAATCATAAGCCGGCTCGAATATGATTACTTCATCACCCGGTTGAATAACGCAGGCTATTGAGGCAAATAGGGCCTGTGTTCCACCTGCGGTAATGGTTATTTCAGTATCTGGATTATATTTTGCCTGATGAAGTTTTTCCTGTTTCTCGGATATGCACTCCCTCAATGAATATACGCCAGCCATTGGAGCATATTGGTTATACCCTGATTTCATGTAATGATTTACAAGTTTAACTAATTGGGGTGAACATTCATAATCAGGGAAGCCCTGTGATAAATTGATGGCTTTATATTCTAATGCCAATTGAGACATTACAGTAAAAATAGTAGTACCAACCTCTGGTAATTTAGATTTTAAGTGCATATTAAAGTCTAAATTAGATATTTTTAAAATTCTTGATTTATAATGTTTTATAAATTTCAATATTTAATTATTATTTTGATTTTAAATAACAGACATAAATGACATATAGAAGCAAAGAAAGCAGACTCTTTCTCATTCTGGGCACTTTCCTGGTTGCAAATGCAATTCTCGCTGAGTTTATCGGGGTTAAAATATTTACGGTTGAGGGTTCTCTAGGAATTAATAAATTCAATATTGATATGTTCGGTGTTCCGGATCTTTCTTTTAATATGTCAGCAGGAGTAGTAACCTGGCCACTCATATTTATTATGACAGATATAATCAATGAATACTTCGGAGTTAAACAGGTCCGTTTTTTGTCGATTCTGGCTTCTATTCTGATCAGTTACGCTTTTATTGTTGTTAGTTTTGCGATGGATCTGGTACCATCCGATTTTTGGGTCAATCAAACCATTCAAGGGGTACCAGTAAATATGAACGCCGCCTTCAATGGAATTTTCGGGCAGGGGATGTGGATTATTGCTGGTTCTATCATCGCATTTCTTATCGGTCAAATGGCTGATGTTATTCTTTTTCATCGAATCAAGAAACTTACTGGCGAGCGATTTTTGTGGTTAAGAGCTACTGGATCAACCCTAGTATCTCAAATGATTGAC
>Ga0209702_10004287_pt1 | contig 20960 bp, 17 predicted proteins | sample FRY01_FD_187210 | JGI IMG/M metagenome (GOLD analysis project Ga0209702, IMG submission 187210) | Freshwater microbial communities from Lake Fryxell liftoff mats and glacier meltwater in Antarctica - FRY-01 (SPAdes) (version 2) | ecosystem: Environmental > Aquatic > Freshwater > Ice > Glacier... | reverse complement strand
TCAAAGATGACCACATCCAACAGGCGGGCTTCTTCCATTGCCAGCCGGTCGCGGATGAGAATGCCGTTGCGGGCGGCCAGGGATGTGCTGATGGCGACAACCAGCGGCACGGCCAATCCCAGCGCGTGGGGGCAGGCGATCACCAGCACCGTCGCTACCCGTTTTACCACATCCACCCCGGCGGCATCGGCCAAAATCCAGGCAATGGCTGTGATCAGCGCGGCGGCTACTGCTGCATAAAAGAGCCAACCCGCGGCCCGGTCGGCCAGGAGTTGGGTAGGGGATTTGCTCTTTTGGGCCGTGTCCACCAGCCGCATAATCCCGGCCAGGGCGGTGGCGTCACCGGTGGCTGTCACTTGTACGCGCAGGCTGCCGTCGCCATTGATTGTGCCGGCGATCACCCGCGCGCCTGGCTCTTTGTCCACCGGTTTGGATTCGCCGGTAATCATCGCCTCGCTGACCGACGAGCGCCCGTCGAACACCTCTCCATCCGCCGGGATGCTCTCGCCGGGGCGCACCAGCACCCGATCGCCCTGACGCAGTTCGTGGGTGGGAATCGTCTCTGTGCTGCCATCTTCCCGGATGCGCTCGGCCTGATCCGGCATCAGCTTTGCCAGTTCATTGAGCGCGCCCGACGCCTGACGCACGCTGCGCATCTCCAGCCAGTGACCGAGCAGCATCACATCGATCAGCGTCACCAATTCCCAAAAGAAGCCTTCGGCGCTGGGGATGACCAGCGCGGCCAGACTGTAAATGAAAGCGACGGAGATCGCCAGAGAGATGAGAGTCATCATTCCGGGCTTGCGCTGCTCGATTTCGGGCCGGGCCATTTGCAGAAAGGGCAGACCGCCGTAGAGAAAGATAACGACGGCAAAAATCGTGCCGATCCACCCGCTGCCGGGGAAGGCAGGTGGGGTAAAACTGAGCCACCCCTGAAGCATTTCGCTGTAGACCAGCACAGGAATCGAGAGGAGTAGACAGACCCAAAAACGCTGGCGAAATAGCTGCTCGTGGCCGGTGTGGGCGGTATGACCGTCCGTGTGGCCGCCCGCGTGTTCGTCTGAATGCTCAGTGGAATGCTCAGTGTAAGCGGCGGGACCGCCTATTGCCTCGTCCATCTTTTCGGTGTGCCCGGTGGGATGGGTGTGTTCGTCGTGGGAATGCTCACGCATTGGATTACCTCCTGAGCTATAAAAACCGGTGCTCTGTGCCCGGTAGCCAAACGGTAAAGATAGTGCCGGTCTCCTGCCCCCGCGGTGGACTTTCCGCCCAGATGCGCCCGCTGTGGCTCTCCACCAGTTGGCGGGCAATCGCCAGGCCCAGGCCGCTGCCACCGGTCTCCCGGCTGCGGGAACGGTCGCCCCGGTAGAAGCGGTCGAAGATGTGGGGCAGGTCCGCGGCAGCAATGCCGGGGCCGCTGTCCTGCACAGAAATAAGTACACCCCCTTCCTGACGTTTAACTGTCACTTCGATTTTCCCCTCGGCTGGTGTGTGGCGCAGGGCATTGGAAAGAAGATTCGTCAACACCTGACCGATGCGTTGGGCATCCCCCTGCAGCACCGGTGGGGGCGTCCCAATCTGCCACTCCAAATGGATGCCCGCCTGTTGGGCAGCAGGCAGCAGACCGCTGACGATTCGTTCGGTCAGTTCCCCCACATCCAAATCTGCCAAATTCAACGAAAGATACCCAGCTTCTGCCTGAGCCAGAGTGCGCAAATCCTCCACCAGACGGCCCAGTAAGAGTGCCTCTTCGTGGATGGGGTTCAGACTCTCTGGGACGAGAGGGAAGATGCCGTCCTGCAAGGCCTCCACAGTGCCCTGAATGGCGGTCAACGGCGTGCGCAGTTCGTGGGCCACGTCGGCCATCAGATTGCGGCGCAGGCTTTCCTGGGTTTCCAGAGAGGCGGCCATCCGATTGAACGCGCCGCCCAACTGGCCCAACTCGTCCTTGCCGCCGCCGGGGACGCGAGCGGTCAGGTCGCCCTGGGCAATGCGTTGGGTGGCGTCGTTCAGTTCTGTGAGCGGGCGGGTGATCTGGCGCACCAGCACAATCGCCAGGGCAAAGGCGACCAGACCAGCCAGCAGACCGGCAATCAGCGCGGCCCGTGTCACGCCAGAGAGCAGATCGCTGCCGTCGCCTGTCGTGCCGCTCATCGGCTCCCCGTCAATGAGCAAAACGCCCACCTGCCGCCCGTCCACCCGGATGGGCCAAGACTGCCCCGTCAGATTGGCGCGGTTCTGTGCCCGGCGCCCCATTTGCGCCAACACCTGACCCTTCCCATCCAACAGCACAATTCCACTTTCGTACATTCCCATTGCGTGGCCCATCATTCCGCCCATCATTCCGCCCATCATCCCGCCGCTGGCAGCGTGGCGCACCACCTGGGGAAGGGCCGTGCCGATGCCCTGCCAGCTTCCCTGCTGCTGGTAATAGGCGGTCAGGTCGTCCTGTAAGTGTGCGGGCTGGAACATTTGATCGTCGGTCATAAAGTGGGAAAAGCGGGTGACCGCGCCCTGGCGGGTGAGCAGAACAGTCGTCGCCACGCCCAGAACGATAATCAGCGTAAATGCGCCCAGCAATTTGACCCACAGCCGCTGACTCATTGGGCAGGTCCCGTCTCTGGTTGGGGCACAAAGCGATAGCCGACGCCGTGAACAGTTTCGATAAAACGACTGTTGCGCCCGCTGTCGCCCAACTTGCGGCGAATGTTTTTCACGTGGACATCAATCGTGCGCTCGTAGGCGGAGACATCGCCCAGCGCGTCGTCCAGAGAAATGTCCAGCAGTTCGTTGCGGGTGAAGGGGCGTCCGGGGTGGCGCATAAAGTGGAGGAGCAGGTCGAATTCGGTGGTGGTCAAATCAACCGGCGCGCCGTCGAGGGTGAGGGTGTAGTAGACCGGGTCCAGACGCAGGGGGCCGGCGCGCAAAATCTGGGCGTTCTCGCTCTGGGCCGCGCTGTCCAGACGGCGCAGGGCGGCGCGCACACGGGCCACCAGTTCCCGCGGGCTGAAGGGTTTGGTCACGTAATCGTCCGCGCCCATCTCCAGCCCCACCACCCGTTCTGTCTCCTCCACACGGGCGGTCAGCATCAGAATATACAGCCCGGCCAACGTGGGATCATCCCCGGAGCGCAGGCGGCGGGTGATCTCCCAACCGTCCAGCCCCGGCAGCATCAGGTCCAATACGAGCAGCGCGGGCCGCTCCCGGCGCACCAGGGCCAGCCCGGTCGCGCCGTCCCCCGCGGCGAAGACCCGGTAGCCCGCCTTCTGCAAATAGCCCTCCACAACCCGGCGAATCTGGGCGTCATCTTCGATCACAACGATTGTTTGGCTCATAGGGATATTATACGGTGGGAAAGTGAAAGAGTAAACCAATGAACCAATCAACGGATTGTTGATTGGTTCATTGGAAGGTAGGCTATCAGCGACTAAATTTTAGTGCCAACTGCCCATCAGTCTACCCATACCCCGCTGGAAACCGTTCATTATTCCACCAGAGCGACCCATCATTCCACCAGAATGCCTGCCCATACCCATCATTTCGTGCTGGCCTGTGCCATCACATTCAGCGTCGGCGGAGGCCATGCGTTGGAGCATTTTTCCGGCTTCCTCTGCGCCGTGGCGTTCGGTCATGCGCTGGATCATCTGGCCGTAGGCTTCCGATCCCAACCGTTCCTGCATCTGTTGCAATCGGTTGGGCGCAGCAGCGGGTGGATTGGCCGGGTCGGTTTGGGTTTGAGCCTGGGCCGCACCGACGATACCGATGAGCAGCAGGGCCATCACCAGCACAGCAACTGCGAACTTCTTTGTTCTGCTTGACATACGAATTCTCCTTTTGAGAAGTGGTTGGATGAATGCCATCCGGTGTGTCCGTCAGCATTCTTCGGCTATAGTCCCAGTATGCCCGCCATTTGTGAACGAATTGTGAAGAAATTACAGGCGGAAGATGGGCGATTTGAGGAGGAGATGTGGGATAATGTATATATTGTATTTGTCCGCTGAGACGCACATTTTCAGAAAGAGAGGATTTCCTTTGTGAGAAATTCGACAAAACACTTTGTATCTCATTGGCTATTGCCTTTCCTGTTGCTTGCCCTTTTGGGCGGGTGTAGCACAGGCGCTCCGGAGAGCAACCAGTCAGACCCGGATCAATTGGCAACCGGCAAGCAGGTCTACGACGCCAACTGCGCGGCCTGTCACGGCATCAAAGGCGAAGGCCAGCCCGATTGGAGAGTGCCTGTCAATGGCGTCTTCCCCGCGCCGCCCCACGACAGCAGCGGCCACACCTGGCACCACCCGGATTCGGTGCTGCTGGAAGTGATTGCTCAGGGCGGTAGCCTACCCAACAGCACAATGCCCGCCTATGCGGAGATACTTACAGTAGGGGAGCGGGAGGCCGTTCTTGCCTATATCAAGACTTTTTGGGGCAAGCAGGAACGTGAGTCGCAGGCCAGGGGATCACATTAATTTGTTGGCCCATACACGACGGAGGGAAATGATGAATCGCTATGGAATAGGTTTGGGAATGCTATTGTTCGCGGTTTTGCTCGGAGCGTGCGCGGCAGGGCCGATGTCAGGTATGCAGGGTGAGCATACAGGCATGACCGGAATGGAAACCCAGATGGGCGAGGCGGGCCATATGGGGACAGATGAACACGGCATGGCGGCTGCCCACAGCATCCCGGAAGAAGCCGCTGCCATGCCCAATCCCATAGCCATCTCCGATGCGTCCGTGGCCGCGGGCCAGGCGACCTTCGCACAATACTGTGTAGCCTGCCACGGCGTGCAAGGCGAAGGCGATGGCCCAGGCGCGGCGGGACTCAGCCCCAAGCCCGCCGATTTGCACGCGGATCACGTCCAAAGCTTATCGGATGGCGCGCTTTTTTACGTCATCACCCACGGGCGGGAAGGCACGGCGATGGCCGCTTGGGAGTCGATTCTCAGCGAGCAGCAGCGCTGGGAAGTGGTCAATTTTCTACGCACGTTCGAGGCGGACGGCCATTAGAAAATAGAACGCGGATTGGGCGGACTGAGCAGAAAAAGCACGGATTTTCACTACTTTTATCCGCTTTTATCCGCTTTTATCCGCGCCCATCCGCCCAATCCGCTCGATCCGCGTTCTATTCTGGGTATAATCGGGTGTAGTGATAGTAATGGGAGAGGATGCGCTGGAGGTAGAGGCGGGTCTCGGAATAGTCCATCAGCTCCACAAAAAGGGTATCGTCCGGGCCGGCGCGCTCCCGCCAGCGCTGGGAGTTGCCCGGCCCGCCGTTATAACCGGCCAGGGCCGAGGCAATCCGCCCATCCACAAAATCCCGCACCCAGGCCAGATAGAACGCCCCAAAGCGAATGTTAATATAAGGGCGGTAAATGAGCGCGTTGGAATAGTTGGGGAAGCCCAACCGTCCGGCGATCTCTGCGCCGGTGGCGGGGATAATCTGGGCCAGCCCCTGCGCGGCGGCAAAGGAACGCGCGCCCTCCTCGAAGAGACTTTCCTGGCGGATGAGGCTGTAGAAAATCAGCGGGTCAATGCCGTTGCGCCCGGCCTCGGCGTCGATCAGTTCGGCGAAGTGGCGGGGATAGGCCATGCGCTGTAAGAAAATAGGTGCATCGTCCGTCAGTTTGGTCGGGCTTTCATCCAGCAGCCAGACTGTACTGATAATACTCAGACGGAAGGTTTCCATTTCCTCAAAAAACAGGGCCAGTGCGTAGAGCGTGGCCGGATCATCCCGGAAACGCCGGAAGACCAGTTCTAACTGGGCCAGGGCCTCTCCCCGCCGCCCCAAGTCGAGCAGCAGTTGCCCATTGCGCAGGTCCACATCCGCGGCCACAGCCGGGGGCAAGACGCCCCAACCGTCCACTGTCTGTGTCACCCAGCCGCTCAACCACTGCTCGGCAAAGGCGCGACTGCCATCATCCCCTGCCAAAGTCGATGCCGTGACGGCGACCTGTTCCATCCCGCCAAAGATAAATTCCGCAGGTTCTAGCCCAATCCGTCGGGAGGCCAGCCCAGCCAGCACGCCGTAATAAGTGCCCGGCTCGCTCGCCACCAAATCGGTCCAAATCTGCCGGGCCTGCTCCCGCTGGTTCTGGGCATAGAGGGTGCGGCCCAGCCAATAGGCGCTGGCGTCCGGGCGCACATCGGGGTAGTTGTCGCGCAAGCGTTGGAAAGCATTTTGGGCTTGGCTGTACAGGCCATTGGCGAACGCGCCGATGCCCAGCACAGACAGCCCGTCCGCGGCCCGCTCGCTGCCGGGGAAAGCATCGGCCAGGGCCAGGAAATCTGCGGTTGCTTCCAATTCATTGTTCGCGGCGATGGCGGAGAGCGCGCTGCGCCAGAGAGCTTCCGGGGCCAGAGGATCGCCTGGGTGTTCACGGGCAAAGGTGCGATAGATACGCCGCCCCCCGCTGTCATTGCCGCTCAGAATCTCTGCCTTTGCGCTGTCCATCCAGGCTTGACCAAAACATTCACAGATGGGGAAGTCGGCGATTACCCGGTCGAAGGCTGATTGAGCTTCGAGCCACTTTTCCAACCCGATATTGGCCTGTCCGACACCCAGCCAGGCCGGGCCGTTGCGCGGGTCATTCGCCGAAGCAGAAGCCAGAAACTCTCGATAGGCGTCGAGCGCTGCTGTATAGGCTTCGGCTTTCAGACTGATTAGTCCACGCAGCAGGAGGTCTACGGTTTGGCCCCGGTTCAACAATTCGATCAGCGCCCCATAAGCGGCGGGACTATCGGGCATCTCCACCAACACCGAACGCCAAAAGGCAATAGCCGCGACTTCGTCCCCAGTCCCCGCGACAAAACTGCCCGCTCGGACAAGCGCATCCCCGGCCCGGCGTTGAATGCTGGCCCGATAGCTCGGATTGACACTTTGGCTGAGAATTTCGGCGTAGACGTCGGCGGCCTCCGACCAGCGATTCTCCGTTTCCAACGCTTCGGCCAACTTCTCCAGCAGACGCACGGTCTCCACCCGGTCGGCGGTGGCGTCCGCGGCCAGGCGAAAGGCGTCACCGGCCCGGTTCTGGTAACCGGCCCGCTGCCAGCCATCGCCGATAATCTCCTGGACAACGCCGGTCAGGTCCGGGTGGCTTTCCAGAAAAGTCTGATAAGCCGCGGCGGCTTCACTCATTCGATTCAGTCCGGCCAGCGCTTCGCCCCGCAAAAAAATCGCTTTGACTCGGCGAGGATCGTCCGCGGCCAGAGCGACGGCTTCTCCCTGAAATTTGTCCAGGCTGTCCAGGGCGAGGGCGAAGTTGTCCTCGGCCAGATAGGACTCGGCCAGCCGATAGCGGACTGTGAGGCGCTGGGATTCATCCGCGCCGGTGTCGGCCAACAACCCCAGCAGCAGCCATTGCTCGTCGGTGTAGTGGCCGTAGCGGTGCAAATGGCTGGCCCGGACCAGACGCTCGTCTGTGTTTGGTGTGGCCGCGGGGGTGTCTGTGGCGACGACGACGGGTTTGCTCTCCGGCGAAATGGCGCGGTTCGGGGGCTGGTTTGCCGCAGGCGCGGCGGTCACGGGTGTTGGCGTGAAGGTGGGAACAGTCGCTGGGATTGAGGACGGCACGGCTGTGGGCGTCGGGTCGTCGCCGCATGCAGTCAAAAGCAGAGCGATGAGAAACAACACAAGAGAATAGGACGCGGATAAACGCGGATGAACGCGGATTTCTTTGTCTTTATCCGCATTCACCTGCGAAAATTTGCGTCCAAAATCTGCTTTCATCTGCCCCGTCCGTGACAAAGTATCTATCCGCTCTGATCAGCCCAATCAGCGTCATCCGCGTTCCATTCCTATCGCGGCTGTCAACGGAACGAAAGGCCGGGATTGTTTGTTCCGACTCTCTCCCTATGCTATCATTGCCGAGTAAAAGGTGATAATTTGTCGTTAGGAATTGCGATGTACCAGCAACGCTTGTTTGAAAGTTTGGGAACACATTTTCCGTCCACCCGCTACCAGGGCAGCAAAGCCAAACTGGTAGAATGGATATGGGCGCAGATTGGCGATCTGGACTTTACAACCGTTCTGGATGCTTTTGGCGGAACGGGTGTCGTCAGCTATCGGCTAAAGCAGGAGGGAAAATCGGTCACGTACAATGACATTCTGCGCTTCAACCAGCAGTTTGCGCTGGCGCTGATTGAAAATGACAACGTATTGGTGCGCCCTCAGGACCGGGCGTGGGTGCTGACTCGACACGTCCACATCGACTACCCGACATTTGTAGAGGATACATTTCACAATATCTATTTTACAGATGATGAGAACCGCTGGATTGACCAGACAATTCGCAACATTCGCGAAATAACGAATCCGTATCGCAAAACATTGCTCTTTTTTGCATTGGCTCAAGCCTGTATCGTCAAACGCCCCTATAATCTGTTTCACCGCAAGAATTTGTATATGCGTCTGGCCGACGTCGAGCGCTCCTTTGGCAATAAAGCCTCGTGGGATAGACCGTTTGCCGAGTGGTTTCACAGTTTTTTAGACGAAGCAAATCAGGCAGTTTTTCCGGGTGAACGGCGCTCTCAAGCCATCTGTGGTGATATAGCCGATCTGTCCGGCGCGTATGATTTAGTCTATATTGACCCGCCCTACATTTCCCAGCACGGCGTAGCCGTGGACTATGCGGACTTCTATCACTTTCTCGAAGGGCTGTGTATCTACGACGAGTGGAAAGAACAGATCGACTGGAAATCCAAGCACCGGCGAATGGTGCGCCAAACCAATCTGTGGAACGACAAATCACAAATCTACGCAGCGTTTGATAGTTGTTTCAAGCTGTTCGCAGACAGCATTCTGGTTGTCTCGTATCGCAGCGATGGTATTCCCAGTATCGACGAATTGCGTTCGCTGATGGCAAAATACAAATCGGACGTGCGGGTGGCCGTCTTCGGCGACTATACCTACACACTCTCCACCAACAAACGCTCCCAAGAAGTGCTGCTCATCGGCGCATAGGATATTCACCCCAAAATGACAATCGTAGAACCACAACCCGAAACCACCTATTCCGTCGTCGTGGGCATGGAAGTCCACGCCCAATTGCTGACGAAGACAAAAATGTTCTGCCGGTGCAGTGCGGACTATCAGGGCGACCCGCCCAACACCCACACCTGCCCGGTCTGCCTGGGGCTGCCCGGCGCGCTGCCGGTGATCAACCGGGCCGCGGTGGAGGCCACCATCCGCACGGGGATCGCGCTCAACTGTGAGATCGCCGAAACCGCCGTCTTTGCCCGCAAAAACTACAACTACCCGGACCTGCCCAAAGGCTATCAGATTTCCCAATACGAACTGCCCCAATGCCGCAACGGCTGGCTGGACATTGAACTGGCCGACGGCAACACCAAACGCATTCGCATCCACCGGGCGCATTTGGAAGAGGACACGGGCAAGAACACCCACGCCGGCAATTATACGCTGGTGGATTTGAACCGGGCCGGGATGCCGCTGATGGAGATCGTCACGGAGGCCGACATCGAAAGCCCGGAGGAGGCTTACGCCTTTCTCACAAAACTGCGGGCCATCCTGCGCTATTTGGGCGTCAACAGCGGGGATATGGAAAAGGGCGCGCTGCGCTGTGAGCCGAACATCAGCGTATGGACAGCGGAGCAGAAGGCACGGGGCGAGTTCGGCACAAAAGTCGAGGTGAAGAATCTCAACAGCCTGCGCGCGGTGCGGGGCGCAATTGCCTACGAAGCCGAACGCCAGGCCGAAGTATTGCAGGAGGGCGGCGTCATCCAACAGGTGAATATGGGCTGGGACGAGGCCAACCAGCGCACGGTTCTGCAACGATCCAAGGAGAGCAGCGAGGACTACCGCTACTTCCCAGAGCCGGACCTGCCGCCCGTCGTCGTCAACCGGGAGTGGGTGGAGCGGCTGGCCGCCACGCTGCCCGAACTGCCCGACAGCAAACGGCAGCGCTACGAAAGCGCGTGGGGTCTGCGCCCTATAGACGCCCAGACCCTCAGCGACGAGAAACTGGTGGCGGACTATTTCGAGGCTGCGGTAACCGTCTATGGCACGGATGACGGCAAGCCCCAGCGCATGGCGAATTGGATCAGCGGCGAACTCTTCCGGCTGATCAACGCGGACGGGGAAGGGCAGGACTTACGCCAGATTGCAGATGTGCGCTTTTCACCTGCGCAGTTGACCGGTCTGGTCGCGCTGGTGGACGGGAAGGTGATCAACGCCAACACGGCCAAAAAAGTGCTGGAAAAAATGTACGCCAGCGGTGAGGATGCGGCCACAATTGTGGAGCGGGACGGGCTGGCGATGGTCAGCGACACGGGCGTCATCGACGGGGCAGTGGCGGCCATCTTTGCCGCCAACCCGGACGAATTGGCCCGCTATCGGGGTGGCGAGGCCAAACTTTTTGGCTTCCTTATGGGGCAGGTGATGCGAGCCACGAAGGGCAAGGCAGACCCCGGCGCGGCAAAGGAGCGCTTGCAGGAGTTGCTCGATGGGGCTTGACCGTCTCATTCTTACTGATAAACTATCTTACTGATAAACTATCTTTCGACAACATACTTTACTGAATCCCCCTTCAGTGATGGAGACATACTTTCATGCAAGACCAACCCGGCGGCGGCCATGTGGAGCTGATTTGCGGCTCGATGTTCAGCGGCAAGACAGAAGAATTGCTGCGCCGCATCCGCCGCGCCGAAATTGCCCGGCGCACCATTCAGATATTCAAACCCCGGCTGGACAACCGCTACGGTCTGCAACGGGTAGCTTCCCATAGCGGCGTGGTCAGAGAAGACGCGGTGATTGTGGAAAACGCGGTCGATATTCTGGCGCTTGTCCATCCCGACACCGAAGTTGTGGCGATTGACGAAGTGCAGTTTTTTGATTGGGCCATCGCCGATGTTTGTGGCGAACTGGCCGACCGGGGCAAGCGAGTTCTGGCCGCCGGGCTGGACCAGGACTTTCGGGGCGAACCCTTTGGCCCCATGCCTCTGCTGATGGCCCTGGCTGAAGAGGTGGACAAACTCCACGCCATCTGCCTTGTCTGTGGCAAATCGGCCAGCCGAACCCAACGGCTGATCGATGGCCGCCCTGCCCACTACGACGACCCAATTGTTCTAGTCGGTGGCAGCGAAAGTTACGAGGCCCGTTGCCGTAAATGTCATTCGGTCCCCGGCAAACAGTCACCACTGGACGAAGCAGGCGAGGCCGAAATAGCGACCAGTGACTCCAACTGAACCGTTGACCACCCGCTGGGCTACCCAAGCCACGCCGCCCGCTCTGCTCCGGCGGATGACCGGCCACGCGGGCGCTGTGCAGGCGGTGGCCTTCTTGCCCGATGGCAGACACGCCCTCTCTGCCGCGGCAGATGGCACGCTGATGCTGTGGGATGTCGCAACCGGCGCGGCCCTGCACGCCTTTGCCGGTCACACGACACCGGTGACTGCCGTCGTCGTCAGCGCGGACGGCGACACTGCCTTTTCCGGGTCGGCAGACGGCACAATCTATCATTGGGATTTGGCCGAGCGGCGTGCCATTCGCGTCCTTTCCGGCCACACAAATACGGTGCGCGCTCTCCTACTCACCCCGGATGGCTCACTCCTTTCTGCCTCGGACGATCACACCCTTTTGCTCTGGAATCTATCCACCGGCCAGCCCAGCCTGACATTGACCGGGCACACAGACCGGGTGGTGGCCGCAGCCATCACCCCGGACGGGCGCTGGGCTGTCAGCGCGTCGGACGACCGCACCCTGCGCGTCTGGTCTTTGGCCGACGGAAAGACAGAACGGGTTATCCCCGGTGAGGGCGGTTTTGTGGCCTGCCTGGCCGTAACGCCAGACGGGGCGCGCCTGATCACCGGCTCGGATGACCGTCTGCTGCGCTGCTGGGATTGGGCAACGGGCACGCTGCTGTCCGTTTGGGAAGGCTATACGAACGGCGTGCGCGCCCTGGCCGTCTGCGCAGACGGGCTGCACATCTTCTCGGCGGATAATAGCGGCGCGCTCTCTTTGCGGCGGCTGGCAGATGGGCGCATTCTGTCACACTTTTCGGCCCATCCAGCGCCCATCACCTGTCTATCCCTCAGCGCGGATGGAGAGGCTGTTTTGACCGGCGCGCAGGATCGCTCCCTCGCCCTGTGGAATCCTGCACGGATGGAGTTGCCCTATCTGCCGGGCCATGCCGAGCCGGTGAATGGGGTGGCGCTGACAACCGATGGCGCCTGGTTGGTCAGTTGTGGTGAGGAGAGCGAAATACAACTCTGGGATGCCCGGCGAGGCTTGTTGCTGGATACGGTCTATTCTACAGCCTTGCCGCTCTGTGTCGCCCCGTTTCCCACAGAACGGGCTGTTATAATCGGCGACGGCGCGGGACGGCTGCTGCGCTACGATTTTGACAAAAATGGCTTTGCCCAGCCGGGGGTGCTGATCAGCGAGCAGCGGGGCGCGATTTTGGCAATTGGTATCACGCCCGATGGCGCGTCTATTGTCGCTGCCACGGACACGTGGGCGGTCGTGGTTTGGGATATTTCCACCGGCGAGCGCCGCCACGTCTTGACCGGACACAAGGCCAGCGTACTCTCTTTGGCGGTTTCCCCAGACAGCGCCCATCTGCTTTCCGGTGACGAGAACGGCATTCTGCGCTTGTGGAATCTGGCCGATGGGCAGGGCCGTGCGCTCGCTTCCCGCTTCGACGGGGCGATTGAAACCGCGGCAATATCGCCGGATAGCCAGATGGCCGCGGTCGGTCTGGACGACGGCACACTCGTATTGCTCGTTCTGCCGGATGGCGCGCGGCTGCGGGAATGGAGCGGGCATTCGGATTGGGTGGCTGGCCTTGCATTTTCGACTGACGGCGAACGGCTGCTTTCCGCGGGCGGGGATGGCAGCCTCTCCGCTTGGCGCGTGTCGGATGGCGAGAAAACATTCCGCGCAGAGTTCGGCGTCCCATTTTCCTGCCTGGCGTTGGCCGGGGAGCGGATGCTGGCGTTGGGGGACGAAGAGGGCGGTCTTCGGGTGATGGATTAGGCGATTCAAAACCTTAATTTATCCACAGATTTTCACAGATGGCACAGATTTTTTTGTACTATCTGTGAAAATCTGTGCCATCTGTGGATGCTCACTTTTTCAGAATAGCGTTATTCAGAACATTTCATTCGGGAGAACTCATAATGACAGACGCAAGCAAACTAAAACTGGCGCTGGTGGGCTGTGGCGGTATCGCGCAGGCCCATTGGAAGGGGATTCAAGCCCATTCACCGCGCATTCGCGTCACCGCCGTTGTGGACACGGACTCGGCGCGGGCCGCGGCAATGGCCGAGCAGACGGGCGCGACGCCTTTTACATCCCTGCCGGATGCTTTGGAGAACGGGGATTTTGCGGCGGTGGACATTCTGCTGCCCCACTCTTTTCACGAAGAGGCCGCGGTGTTGGCCTTTGGCGCGGGCAAGCACGTGGTGTTGGAAAAACCCATGGCCCACAATCTGGCAAGCGCGGCGCGCATTCAGGCCGCGGCGCAGCAGGCGGCCAAACAGGCGGGCACGGTTTTTATGGTGGCGGAACAGGCCCAATATTGGCCCGATGCGGTGGCCGTGCGGGATTTGATTCAGGCAGGCGCGATTGGGGAAATCATCACCGCCCGTGCCTTCTTTGGCGGTCCGGCGAGACCCCACGGCGACGGTCCCCGGCCCTGGCGCTATGACCTGGCGATTGCGGGCGGTGGCATTACAATGGACGGCGGCGCGCATTGGATTCGTCCTCTGCGCATGTGGCTGGGCGAGATCGACGAAGTGGTGGCGGTGACGGGTCGCCCGTTGGCCGAGATGGAGGGCGAATCCCTGTGCCATGCCCTGCTGCGCTTCCATTCCGGCATCGTTGCCAAATTCGATGCCCTGCACGCGGGCGCGGCGATGGGGCCGGGCGAGGAGTTTCGCGTGACTGGCACGGATGGCGAGCTGCTGGTTGAGAAGGGGTGGGGCGGGCGGCTGCTGCTGTTCGACCGGGAAAACCGGGAGGGGAAGGTCATTCTGGACAACAAAGACGAGGGCCGCGCGGCTGCCTTTGGTTACGAACTGAACGACTTTGCCGGGGCTGTGCTGGACGGCACGGCGCTGGAAGCTGGCCCGGAATACTCGCTGGGCGAGCTACGCACGGCCTTCGCCATCTATCGCTCGGCAGTGAGCCGCCGTTGGGAGAAGGTTTGGGATTGAGAAGGGGTACGCGATTCCGGGAATGGCCCAGCATCGGTCGGAAGGCCGAGGATCATCTGGGTTATTCCCGGAATCGACAAGCAACCGATAACCTTTTGGCAAGGACTTCGAGGGGGTCGACCGATATACTGGGGTCACTTCAAAATTCATTGCTCAGGAGGTAACCGATGGTTCGCCGCGCACTTCTGTTCTCTGCATTTCTGCTCTGCCTGCTTTCAGCCAGCGTTTCTGCCCACAAGACGCAACCCAACGACGGCAGCAGTACAATTCCTTCGCCCAGCGCCCGTTACGATATTGTCTTTGAGGCGCTGTGGAGCCAGCAAACACACCCCCACCCCAGCGGAGCAGTCGCCTTTCCCGGCAGTGCCCACTGGTCACCGCTGGTAGGCGCGTTGCACAAGAATGGGCTGGAACTGTGGAAAGCCGACGCGCTGGCTTCCGCCAGTATAGAGCAGGTGGCGGAGACCGGTGGTACAACGCTCTTCAATCAGGAGATCGACGCGGCCATTGTGGGCGCAATGGCCGATACCCGGCTTAACGGCCCCGGTCTGCTCTCGCCGGACGTCATTACCCTGACGAATGTGCTTGTGAACGGGGATTACCCCCACCTGACGCTGATTTCGATGATTGCGCCCAGCCCGGATTGGTTTGCGGGCGTTGCGGGGCTGGCCCTGCGCGACGGTCAGGGCCAGTGGCGGGAGCAAATTGTTGTCGATCTCTACCCCTATGACGCGGGCACGGAGGAAGGCACGGGCTATTCCACATCCAACCCGGAGACCCTGCCCCACACAGCGATTCGCTCACTTACGGGCATCAGCCCCTTTTCGCCCCAACCCGTGGCCCGGCTGACGCTCATTCGGCGGGATACACCGCCGCAGATTTTGATGCTGCCGCTCATTTTGCAGGCTGTCCAATGAGGCGATGAGATGATGCGGTGATGCGGTAATTTCTCTGGAAGGGGGTATCGAATGTCTGTCGTTTGATTGTATAGCACACAGGGAGGGAAATCCAATGGCGAAGCACTTTCTTCCCACCTGTCTGGACTGCGGGGATACGCTCATCGACGAAGCAACCGAAGTGAAGAGTGTCGGGGATATCAGCCTGCGCGCCGATCTGATCCCCGGCGCGGGGGGATTGTGCGTGCGCTGAAAGAGCGGGGCTATCCGCTGGCGCTGGTGGTCGCCAAAATGTCGTCTGACAGGTTGGCGTGGGGTATAATTGTTGCGTACTCTCACTTCTATTCCACTCGTATTCCACTGGCAGGGGAGAATCCGATGAGCAACTTTACCGACTACCGCGCCCTCGTGGGAGAGCGCGCTGACAAACATTACAAAGCCACACTCTACCAGTCCGAACGGTTGCTGCTGGGGCTGAACTGTCTGGAGCCGGGCCAGGAACAGCACGTCCACAGCCACGACGATCAGGATAAATTTTACTTTGTGCTGGAAGGCGCGGGCGAATTTACGGTGGGCGAAGAAATCCAGAGCGCCGGGCCGGGCGTGACTGTCTGGGCAGCGGCGGGCGTGCCCCACGGCGTTGTCAACCGGGGCGGCGAGCGGCTGGTGATTCTGATGGGCATCGCGTAAATCGCCTGTAACGCAAGCTGTTAGCTTGCGACGCATTCACCCAATACATACAAAGGAAACATACAAAGGAAATTCTATGACCACCCCCACACCTCCCGTTGCTGCCGTCAAGCCAGTAGAATTTACCAATCACGGCGACGTGCGCATCGACAATTATTATTGGTTACGGGAACGGGAAAACCCGGAACTGCTGGCCTATTTGGAGGCGGAGAACGCCTATACAGCCGCATCCCTGGCCCACACAGAGACGCTGCAAAAAGAACTTTTTGCCGAAATGAAGGGGCGCATCAAAGAGACCGACGAATCTGTCCCGGTGGAAAAGGGTGGCTATTTCTACTACCGGCGCACGGAAGAGGGCAAACAGTACGCCATCTATTGCCGCCGGGTGACCTCTGGGCGCGGCAGTCTGGACGCAGCCGAAGAGGTGTTGCTGGACGTGAATATGGAAGCGGAAGGCAAGAAATATATGCGCCTGGGCAACTTTTCGGTCAGCCCGGATCAGCGGCTGCTGGCCTATGCCCTGGACGACAACGGCTCGGAAAACTACACCCTGCGGGTCAAAAATCTGGAGACGGGGGAGCTGCTGCCCGATGAAGTGGCGAAAACCTATTACGGGTTGGAATGGGGCAACGACAACCAGACGCTCTATTACACCGTTCTCGACGCGGCCATGCGCCCCTACAAACTCTTTCGCCACCGGCTGGGCGATCCTTCGACAGGCTCAGGACACCAGGCGTCCGCCGACGAACTGCTTTTCCACGAACCGGATGAGAGCTACTTTCTCAGCCTTTATAAGACCAAAAGCGCGCGTTTTGTCATCGCCCATCTGCACAGCGCGGTGACACAAGAAGTTCATCTGATCGACGCCGACGACCCCGCGGCCCAGCCAAAAGTTGTCCAGCCCCGCATCCACGCAATGGAATACAGCGTGGAGCATCACCGGGACGCAGCGGGCATCGAGAAATTGTACATCACCACCAACTGGGAAGCTGAGAATTTCCGGGTGATGACCGCAACCGTGGACGCGCCAGGCCGGGCAAACTGGCAGGAGTTCATCCCCCACCGGCCCGCGGTGAAAGTAGACCGGGTGGAAGCTTTCCGCGACTTTCTCGTTGTCCACGAGCGGGAGGCTGGGCTGCGCCAGATTCGGGTGCAGGATGCACAGAGCGGCGCATTTCACCGCATCGAACAGCCCGAACCGGTCTATACTGTCGGATCGGGCGAGAATCCCAACTACGCAAGCCGGGTGTTGCGCTACGGCTATACATCGCTGGTTTCGCCGTCCACGGTTTTCGATTATGCGATGGATAGCCGTCAGCGGGAGATGAAGAAGCAGGACGAAGTGAAGGGCTACAATCCCGACGACTACCGGGCCGAGCGGGTCTGGGCCACAGCCAGCGATGGGACGCAAGTGCCTGTTTCGCTGGTTTACCCAAAGAATATCGCCCTGGACGGCAGCAACCCGACGCTTCTCTACGGCTACGGCTCCTACGGGGCCAGCATCGATCCCAGCTTCAGCAGCAGCCGGGTGAGTCTACTCCAGCGGGGTTTTGTCTTCGCCATTGCCCACGTCCGGGGCGGTGGTGAGATGGGGCGGGCCTGGAAGGAAGACGGCAAATTCCTCAAAAAGAAGAACACCTTCACCGACTTCATCGCCGCCGCGGAGCATCTAATCGCAGCGGGCTTCACCCGGCCCGACAAACTGGCGGCGATGGGAGGCAGCGCCGGCGGTCTGCTGATGGGGGCGGTGGTCAATCTACGCCCGGACCTCTTCGCAGCGGTAGCGGCGCACGTGCCTTTTGTCGACGTCATCAACACAATGCTGGACCCGACGATTCCACTGACAGTCATCGAATGGGAGGAGTGGGGCAACCCGGCGGACCCGGAATTCTACGCCTATATGAAAAGCTATTCGCCCTATGACAATGTGGAGGCGAAAGATTATCCAGCGATTCTGGCGACGGCGGGGCTGAACGATCCCCGTGTCCAGTATTGGGAACCGGCCAAGTGGGTGGCCCTGCTGCGCACCCGCAAGACCGACGACAACCCGCTGCTGCTCAAGACGAATATGGGCGCGGGCCACGGCGGCGCGTCCGGGCGCTATGATTATTTGGAAGAGACGGCGTTTGAGTATGCGTTTCTGATCGATCAGATGGGGTAAAAAAGGTGCTGCGTACTCCGTTTTCTGCACGGAGTACGCAGCACGCAGCAACTATCACTTCTTCGCGCGGATGGCGCTGCTGGTAAAGCGGCCCACCAACTCCTCCACGACCGCGGGTTGCAGGCTGCTCAATTCCGTCGGCAGCTCGCCCAGAAAATCGTCCAGATTGTAGCGGTGCTGAATTTCGATGTCGATTTCCCCAAAACCGGCATTGGAGAGCAGCCCGGTGAACTGGTCGATGGTCAGCGCACCGGCGATGCAGCCCGCCCAACTCAGCCCGGCCCGAATCTGCGCCTCGGAGACGGGAAAGCCGCTCAAATCCCCGTCCACCACAATATCGCTGATGGCAAGCCGCCCGCCCGGTTTCAGCACCCGGTAGGCTTCGCTCAGTGCGTTTTCCTTCTCCGGGCTGAGGTTGACGACGCAGTTGGAGATAATCACATCCACGGAATTATCGGCCAGGGGCAGGGATTCCAACTCGCCTTTGCGGAATTCCACATTCGTCGCCCCAATTTTGGCTGCATTCGTGCGGGCCAGTTCCAGCATTTTGTCCGTCATATCCACGCCGTAGACAAAGCCGGTGGGCCCCACCTGGCGGGCGGCCAGCAGCACATCCAGCCCGCCGCCGGAGCCGAGATCGAGGACGACTTCGCCCGTTTGCAGGGCCGCGATGGCCTGGGGATTGCCGCAGCCGCGAGAGCTGGCGACGGCGGCTGCGGGCAAGTCAGTCAGGTCTTCGCCCAGATAGAGCGGACTGCCGCAACTGCTGCTGTCGCTGGGACTGCAACAGCTATCGCCGCTCACTGCGCGGTTATTTGCGTTGCTGCTCGGCCCGCAACAACTGGCCGCCACCGCGATTGGCAGATGCTCGTCGGCGACGCGACTGTAGCGATTCTGAACTTCTGATTTGATGGCGTCGGGTGTGCGAAGTAGAGTTGACATACGATTCTCCTGTGAAATGTGTGAAACGGAAAGTAAAAAAACGAGATACTGCTACATCGAAAAACATCAATATAACGGGCAAAAAAAGAGCGACCGACCCGCCCGCGTTTATCCGCGCCCATCCCCCGCCAACCCGGCCAGCCAGCCCTGCACCTGTTCCAGCGCGGATGAGCGCACATAATAAAAGGCCCACAACCCCCGCTGCTCGCTCTGCACCAGACCGGCCTTGCGCAGCACGCCCAAATGGTGGGAGATAGTCGGCTGGGACAATTCAAACTGGCTTTCGATGTCGCAGACGCAGACTTCCCCGGCGTGGCGGCTGAGGATGTCCAATATTTGTACCCGCACCGGGCTGCTGATGGCTTTGAACAATTGGGCCAGACTTTCGGCGCTTTCCACGGCCATGCCCAATACCGGGCCGGATGCGCAACATCCGTCTGTCTGGGTTGTCTCTGTCAATACGCTACTGACTGCCACAATTCGCTCCTTTTCTTCAACGCTGAGACGAGTGTAGTATCTAAATTGAAGTTTGTCAATATAGTTTGGCGATGAATTTTCAAACGTCGAGTCACGGCACAAAAAGTCCGACTTTTCAGAAGTCGGACTTTTTGTATTCTTGCAACCTTTCCCCGCTTGTGGTGAAATAGCGGTATGAACCCAATCACAATTTCTGCCGTCACAACACATATTGTCAATCTCTTTGAGGGCGACGACCTCCTGCGCGATGTCTGGCTGCTGGGCGAGGTGAGCAATTGGAAGAAGGCCGCCAGCGGCCACATCTATTTCAGCCTGAAGGATGCCGGGGCCAACCTGAGCGGGGTGATGTGGAAGGGTAACGCCTTCCGCCACACTTGGCTGCCCCGCGAGGGCGATCAGGTGATGGCCCACGGCTATGTGGGCGTCTACCCGGAGCGTGGCAGTTACCAATTCTATGCCGACGAAATCCGGCCCGCGGGTCGTGGCCAACTCTACGCCCAGTTCGAGGCGCTGAAAGAGAAGCTGCTGGCCGAAGGATTTTTCGACGAAGAACGCAAGCGGCCCATTCCGATTGTGCCGCAGCGGCTGGGCGTCGTTACCAGTGCAGGCGCGGCGGCCCTGCGGGATGTCCTGCGGGTGCTCTCCCAGCGCTGGCCGCTGGTGGAAGTGATTCTCTTCCCCACACTTGTCCAGGGCAACGACGCGCCGAGCCAGATTGTGGCGGCGCTGGGTGCGGCCAATCGCTTTGGCTACGGCGGCAGTCTTTTTGACGGCGATCCATTGGATACGATTCTGCTGGTGCGGGGCGGCGGCAGCATCGAAGATTTGTGGGCCTTCAACGACGAGGGCGTGGCGCGCGCTGTAGCAGAAAGCCGCGTGCCGGTCATCGCCGGTGTGGGCCACGAGACGGACTTTACGATTGTGGATTTTGTCGCGGACCTGCGCGCGCCTACTCCTTCGGCAGCCGCGGCCGCGGCTGTGCCCGACCGTTGGGAATTGATCGAACAGTTGCGCGGCGTGCAGGCCGGTCTGGTCCAGCGGGCCAGTGAAGAAATCGACTGGCAGCAGGAGCGACTGGACACACTGCGCTCCCGTCTGCACAGGGCCTCGCCCCAGCGCCAGATTGACCTGGCCCGCCAACGGCTGGTGGACACGGAGGATCGACTGCATCGCCAGATGACCCAACGGCTGGCGGTGCTGAAAGAGCGGCTGTCCTTCGGGCAGGTGCGCCTGGAAAGTCTCAACCCGACGGCTGTGTTGGGCCGGGGCTACAGTATTGTGCAGAATGGCGAAGGGGTGGTTGTGACGGGGCCGGCGGGCGCGGCCGCGGGGGATATGCTGCGGGTACGGGGGGCGGGCGGGGAGTACGCCGTGCGGCGGGCGTAGGCTTTTGTAGGCGTTTCCCCTATTTTCAAAACCGCATTAGAATAAGGGAAGTCGATTCTTTTCCGCGATATCACTTCCCCCCCACCCACAGGAGAAATACCCAATGTCAACCCCCATCCGTATCAGCGTCGTCGGCGCAGGCAGCGCCCAATTTTCCCTCGGTCTGGTCAAAGACATTTGCCTTACATCCTCTTTGGCAGGCAGCCTCATCAGCTTTATGGACATCAACCCGGACCGCC
>Ga0209702_10004286_pt1 | contig 20960 bp, 13 predicted proteins | sample FRY01_FD_187210 | JGI IMG/M metagenome (GOLD analysis project Ga0209702, IMG submission 187210) | Freshwater microbial communities from Lake Fryxell liftoff mats and glacier meltwater in Antarctica - FRY-01 (SPAdes) (version 2) | ecosystem: Environmental > Aquatic > Freshwater > Ice > Glacier... | reverse complement strand
GTTCTCCTCGACCTGAATCCCAGGATCCACATCCTCGGGGTCGATTTCTCGGACCCTTTGGGTCTCGGCGTAATCCCAGAAGTGCTCACGATACGTTAAAGCCTCAAATCCTGCCGAACCCGTGACGGCATCGACCGCGTGTTCGTTCGTCTCGACATACACATGGGCGCGCCAGTACCGCGCCTTCGACGTGTCCTTGGGGACTAGGTAGAGGGCTCCCTCCTCAGGGAGAATCTGGATGCCCCGAGCGAGGCCGAATCGTGCGGTGGCCCGTGGCTTGACGACTCGCGCGAGCGCCGCACACATGCCCGACTTTATGTGAAATCGCTGCATCGCGTTTTCAATAGCTTCAATATCTTCAGCCCAATTCAGCACGGTCTCCTCCCTTTCCGCAGCGGATTATGAGGTGGTTTCCGGTACATGTCCAGCGAAGCCTGATCTCCTTAAAATGCTGAAAATCATGGATTTTTATGTGGTATGAGTGCGCAGGATCGCAGCTTTGGTTTGGGCCGCGTGTGAAGGCATTGGCCCACGCTGGCTGAGGGCCGGCACAAGGCGCGGCCCCTACGGAGGTCGCGTCCGAAACGTTCAGCATATCTAGGCCAAAAGTTGTTGATCTTGAATGGATCTGTAGGGGTGGGGCTTGTCCCCACCCGAGCTTAGGTCTGTGTAAAACAAACTATCTTGGCCACCGACCTGTGCCAGCAAGAAAGGGAAATATGAGAGGGCCCGGCCCCTATGGACCGGCCCCTCTGCACCAATCCTTTAGGGTTTACAACGCCAATCCGGCGACCCGGGGCGGTTCGCGGCTTGTGCGATGCGATCAAACGCGGGTTTCAACGCGTCGGCCCATCCGGCGGTATCTGCGGGGTGCTCGGTGATGTGGAGCGGCGCGCAGTGGATTTCTGGTGATGTGAACGCTGGCTTGCCGGTGTCGATCCAGTCGAATCGGTCGTATCGCTCGTCTTCCGAGTATTGGAGGACGAGGTCTTTCACTTTTGATAGTGTGATCATCACCAGCCACGCGGTCGGACCGGTCTCAGACTCAATCACGGCGATATGCTTTGCGGTCTTCTCTTGGATCCATGTTTCTAGCTTTCGCCCCGAGGTAACAGAGTCATCTCCTGCGGTTGACACTAGCAAATTCCACGCGACTTCAAAGGCACCGGTGTTCATCCAGGCCTCAAGACGTTTGGGCGTACTCGTTTCGGTTCCGTCGTGAAGGTACGCGCCGTGAAAATCGCGCCGAATACGAAAGGGTATGGGCGATGCATCTCGGAGTAGGGATGCGGTCGTCGTATGCAATGGCAAAGCTTCGTCCGACAAGCCGACCGGAAATCCGTGAATGTAGAGTCGTGGGCCCGAGTCGAGTCGCACAGGCGCTTCATTGTGTTCATACATTCCCAGACGTTGGTCGCGCCACGCCATGGCGCGTTCATTCACATCTCGACTTTGAAGGACGGTCTCGCGAATCTGTGAGGAAGTCATTACGTGTGCTCCGCTGGCGCCTCTGCGCCAAAACTGATTCTGTTTGCCACCGTTGTTGCGATGCGGTGCATCGAGAGAACGGGGTACCCGGACGAGGACTACGAACCGGTCTTCGCCGGTTGGCAGCGTCTTGATTTCGAACCGGACTCGGGGCTCGATATTTTCGCGGATGAGGTCTTCGATCCGTCTTTGCGTCCCGTCACGGGGACCGGTGAGGCCTTCCAGAGATAGGTCGTCTTTGTTCGCAGCGACACCAAAAATGAGGTCGCCGCCTTCGGTATTTGCGAAGGCCGAGACATCTTTGCCCATCTCAGGCCGCAACGTGGGGTCACGGGAATCGAGCAGCAGACGCTTGTATTCAAGGTGCGTCGACTCCTCCGTCTTCGCCGCCACGAGACTCTCGATGTCCTCAATGGTGATGTCTTGAAATCGCTTGGCGCGGAACCAGTGCATTGGCAATCTCCTGGGGTGTGTCGCTGGCGTTTTGCCTGCGAGATACGACATCTTAACAGCGCCTTCGATTACTGCATACGATCTGACGCAATGAGATGACATTCATGGATAAAATCGATTTCGTGGCTTTGTGTTTGTAGTCGCCAGAACTATTATTCGAAATTTTCCCGATTTGTCTGGTTGGTTCGCGCGTAGGCTGGGGCCGGCACAAGGCACGGCCCGTACAGAGGTCGCGTCTGAGATGGCGGGCGTGTCCAGTCGAAAGGTCTTTGTATCTAGGCTATTCTGTAGGGGCGGGGCTTGTCCCCGCCCGAGCTTGGGAGGGTGTAGGACCAAGTAGTTTTGGGATCGGTTGAGGCCTGCCGGAAAGTGAAAAGTGAGAGGGTCAGACCCTTGAGGGTTATTCGGTGGGGGCGGCGTGGGTGGCGACGAGGAAGTTCACGAGGGCGCTGCAGGTGATAACGATGACGCGGGCTTCTGCTTCAGTGGTTGGGGTACCACCTGGTTTAAGGGCGTGGCGACTGCCGACATTGTTTGCGAAAGTTAGCATTCGGTCGAATGCCTCGTAGAGGTCGTCTCGATCAGGCTCACTGTGTTTAAGCGCTTTAAGGGCGCGTCCGAGGGTCGCCGGTGTGCGTCCCTTGCACAGCGATTTGCATATTCCTTCGATGGCTGACAGCGCTTCTTTCGCGGCGTTGGCGTAGTCTGGGTCCTCACGAACACCAAGAAAGCCAATGGCTTTGGTGAGGTGTGCTCGGGCCTCTGGCCAAGGACCGAGGTTGTCAAGGGCGTCGTCGACGGCGTCTATTTCCACGTCGTCGATGATGCGCGTGAACTGGTCTCCGACGAGGCGATAGGCCGAGTTGTCGCGGACAAGGCCCTCTTGAATGTTCCGAGTGAGTTCCTGGTGCTTGTCTAGTAGCGGGCGGAACAGGTCCTCGACGTGACGCTGACGCGCCGCTTCTTCATGTTCAGGCCGCATGGCTTCAAACAAAAGTCGGTCGCCTTCAATACGCGCTCGGTACGCGTGCAGGTAGGCTTCCACGATGTCGTACTTCGTGTACCATGCGAGCTTCGGCCACGCGTCCGCCAGGCTGTTCCATCGGCGGCCTTCCTCGAGACGCCTGTCATGGCATGGCCACTCGAGGCAGGAGTCCACGATCTCTCGAAAGAAGTCTTCTACAGCATCCGTGACGGTGTTTTTAATGCATTCGTGGTTATATCCGATGGTGAAGTCGTGATGGCGACGAATGGCATTGTGCAATCGATTCGATAATTTATCGGCCATCGAGTCGATCTGTACGGATTGACGCATCAGGCCAGGGGGGCGTTCTGAGAAGAGTTGGCGCATAGGGACCTCGGTGGAATGCTTAGAGCAGCGAGCCCGGCTTGGGAGGGGCTTTCGTGCCAGCGGTCTTGGGGGATTTTGTCGGGGCTTTCTTGGTGGGGGTGCGGGTGGCTTTGGCGGCGGTGATGGATTCTTGTTCGGCGCGGGTGGCGTTTAGGGCGAGGAGGCGGGCTAGGACCTCGTCGTGGATGGCGTCGGGCCAGCGGTAGCGGTATGGTTTCTTCTTCTGGCCCCAGGTCTCCTCGTCGATTTCGTAGTCTAGGAAGAAGTCGCAGGTCGTGTCAATATCGTTCCAGCCATATGCCTCTAGCACGGCGGCGTCCATCGCGGCGTGGAGGGTGCGGAGGTGCAAGATGGCGGGCGAGGTCTCCTCGGGGTCGTGGAAGCGGTTATAGGTCTTGGTCATGCCCTCGTCGTGGTCGACCATCAGTTGGGCGCGGAAGGTGTAATAGGCCTCGCCGGCTGCTTCGAGGGTGGGGTCATCTTGCCAATTGTCGGGGAAGGGGAAGGTCTCGAAGCAGTCCGAGGGGGTGTAGCGGAGGCGGTCTTCCAGCGATGAGCCGAAGAAGCGGGCCCAGAGCTCGTGGGGACGGCTTTGGAGGGCGGCGAAGGAGGCGTGGGTTTCGAGGGGGAAGACGACGAGCTGTTCGCTAAAGACCGTATTGGTTGGGAGGAATGCAAAGGCGCAGTGTTGGCCGACCCGCGCGATAGTCAGTGCTCGATGAAGGCCAGTAATTGCCGAGAACATGTCGGCGGCAGAACGCGCAAACATCCACCAACGCGCGGGGTTCACGATTGAGCCTTGTGTGAGTCGCTTTGGCCGTACCTTTGTCTCGACAATTGCGATTAGATCGGGCCAACGCCGCGCCTCATCTTCTGTCATCTCACCAAAGTAAATGACATAGCGGTGATGAGCATGGGCTGGGCTTGAATTGACCTCGTCACCGCCCATATAAGGACGAATTCTCTCTGCGTTTCGTGGTTCCTTGGCGAGGAGATATCTCATTTCGTCTAATGATGTCGCGTCGTCTTTGCCATCATCGAAGGTAAAGCCCATACCCAAAACATAGGCGCCCACAAAGGACAGACCGTTGTTGGCCGCCATCTTCGCAGGATCTGTGTGGCCCCCGCTATGAAAGAGGAAGGCGGTGATGGTCGGTACGGAAATCTCGTCTAGCAGCGCCTCCTCGGCAACGGCGCTTTTTGACAGATGAACGACGCTGACAATCACCGCGGCCAGTCCCGGCCACTTCACACGCCGGCGAGCAGCGTAGATGGTGCCCCCGTGGGTACACAGCCAGGTGAGGCCGCTGGCTCGGGTGTCCCCTTGCGAGATGGTGTTGGTCGCGATGAGCCCAAGGGTCGCTTTCTCCCGCAGTAAAGAGAAGGTTCGCCGGAAGAAGTGCGCGACAATGTCGGAGTTACCGTGGGCGCCCTCGTGGGTGACCTTCAGCCAATCGAAAATTGCGCCGGGATAGGCCGAGGCGATGGTGTTCTTGCCCATAAAAGGCGGGTTCCCTACAAAGGCGTCGAAGCCGGGGTTCTGACGCGAGAAGACCTCGGGAAACTCCAGCTCCCAGTGGAAGGGGGTGATGGGCCGGTCGCCGGACCGCATGTCGTCTACGGCCTCACGTAACAAATCTCGGGCCTCGCGCCCGTCGGCGGTGTCGCCTTGGTGACGCCAGATGCGGACCTTGTCGCGCAGGGCGTCACGGCACAGCGCTCGGTCTTTGTCTTTGTCGCGGGCGAAGAAGGCCGCGATACACGCATCTGCGACTAGCACCGTGTCCATCAGGGCGTCTTCGGCGCGGTTTAGGGCGTGGCGGCGTTGGTCATAGTCGCCCTCGGCGGCGCGCTGGATCTCGTCGCGCCAGCCTTGGACCTCTTGCAGCATCTCGGGCATATTCTGCAGGAGTGGCATATTGGCATAGCGGTCCTTGGTCGTTACGGTCCAGTCAAAGGCCGCGGTCTGGGCCATGGTTAGGCCAATCAACGAGTCTCCCGAGCGCAGGGCATGGTCTAAGAAGGTAAAGGCGTGGTTCTTCGCCAGGGTCACGAGCCAGAGTGACATCTTCGCGAGGTGGACCGCGAAGGGGTTCTTGTCCACACCGAAGAGGCATTTCTGCGCGATGAGGCGGCGGGCGTGGAGCAGCGCGTCCTCGTCGGGGGGCAGGTTCGGCGTCATCTTGTGGATATTCCACGCGTCGACGAGGTGCTCGGCCAGCTGGCGGCAGGTCTCGACTAAGAAGGCCCCCGAGCCCATCGCGGGGTCGCAGATCTTGAGGTCCAGGATCTGCGAGGGGCGGGGCGCCTTGCCAAGGGCCTTTAAGATAGGCGCGAGGGTCGTCTTGACGATAGGCGCGGTCAGCTCGCGCGGGGTGTAGTGCGAGCCCGAGCGGCGGCGCTCTTCGGTGGGCTGTAGGTAGAGGCTGCCGGGGGGCAGGATGCTGGGCGTCCGGGAGGAGACGCGGCGGCCGAGGGCGGCAGAGATGTCGTCGGCGCTGGTGGCGGACTTGAGGTCGTCGGCGGCCTTGCCGGTCAGCTTTAGTTCGGCGGTGTCCTTTATGAAGGCGGCGCGTTTGGCGGGGGCACAGGCGAGGACGGCGGCGAGGTCGATGACGACGTCTTTGGGGGACACGGCGAGGGAGGGGCCGTGAGCGCTTTCGACCCGAAAGCCCATCATGGCCTCGTAGACGGAGCCTATCTGCTCGACGTCGAGGCCGCGGTAGGAGAGGCGCTCGCCGCCGAGGATGAGGAGGAGCTTGAGGACCTCGAAGACGGTGCCGTCTGAGACGCGGGGGAGCTCAAGGGGGGCGGCGAGGTTGCGGGCGGTGTGGCGCGGGCGCCCTTCGAGGAAGGGGTAGCGATCGGGGTCGAAGAGGTCGCCGTGGTGGGCGGAGAGGCTAAAGCCGCCGTGGCCGCCGCCGTCGTGGATGAGGCGGAAGGTGGCGATGAGGGTCGCCCAGGCGCCGTAGCGTTGGGGCATCGTGTCGGGGTAGAGGGCGGCGTCGTCGCGGAGGCGGGTGTAGAGGCCGCTGATAGAGTAGTGGGCGGAGAAGACCGGGTGGTCGGCGAGGAGGCCTTGGTCCTCGGCGTAGAGGACGAAGACGAGGCGCATGATGGTCGTCAGGAGGCCGCCATAGGCGTGGTCTGAGTCGCCGTCTGAGTCCTGTGAGGCGATGCGGGCGATGAGGGCCTGGTGGCGGGTGTCCGTGGATGACAGCGACGGGCCGAGGGCGGCGTCGGCGGCTTGGAAGCCGCTGAGGAGGTGCCAGAGGGCGGACAGGACCTGCTCGGAGAGGGCGGTGGAGACCTCGGCCTGGTAGCGGCGGGACTCGGCGAGGAGGTCGAGGAGGCGGGTCTTGTCGGCGGCGTCGAAGAGGCGGTGGGCCGACAGCAGCATGTGGAAGGCGGCGAGGAGGGGGCGGCCGGGCAGGGTGGCCATGTCGGCGACGCGGAAGGTCAGGTGGCCGGAGGACTCGCCGCGGGGGGCGTAGAGGAGGCGGATGGCCTCGGGGGAGACGAGGAGGCCGGCGGGGGTGTGGGTCTCGCGGAGGAGGCGCTCGAGGCGGGCGTGGGGGGAGGCGTGCCAGCCGTGGGCTTTGTGGTCGAGGGCTGTGGGCGGGGCGTCGAAGTCGGTGCCGAGGGGGTGGCTGGTGATGAGGAGTAGCGGCGGCGTGGGGGCGTCTGTCGGGGTGGCGGCGGTGGGCTCGGGCGCGAAGGGGTCGATGACGGCGTAGTCGGCGCGGAGGGTGTCCTGGTAGTCGGGGAGCGGGTGGACGAGGTTGGCGTGCGGGGCGGTCTCGGGGGCGCTGAGATCATTGAGATTTACGAGGTCGTCGGGGTCCCACTCGAGGAACTCGGCGGCGAAGGTCGGGAAGTCCGGCATCACGAGGTCGGGGAGCTCGCCTTGGTGGGCTGCGGTGGTCGCGGCTACGGCGGCGGGGTCGGGGGACACGAGGAGGGCGCGGAAGGCGGCCTGCAGCGGCAGGGGGTGCGTGTCTGGCAGGACCGCGGCGCGGGCGAGGGCGGGGGGCGCGACGACGAGGCCGACCGGTTGAATGAGCCCCAGCCAGGTGCGGTGCGCGTAGATGGCGGGTTCGTAGGTGTCAGTTGCCATAGGGTGCGCCTGTCATGTCAGAAGAGGAGGTTGCTTGAGGTGCAACGGGCGGCAGTGTCGCCGAATGACGCGCGGCTGGCAACTGGGCTCGGGCGGTTGGTCGGTGATGGGTTCGTGCGGTTTCGGTGCGTGGCAGGCCGGGGGCCGGCACGGGGGGCGGCCCCTACGGGTGTCTTGGCGAGGCGAGCTGTCGTCTCGTGTCTAGATGTTTGTAACTACGTGGCTTTTGTAGGGATGGGGCTTGTCTCCAACCGGGCTTGCGGGTGCACAGACCTCAGTATGTTGGCCTTCGGCCGGACGATCCCGACAGGCCCGCTCAGGTTGACACCGTTGACTGGCTCAATGAAGGTCCAGTTGTTACTCCACAAAGAGGATGCCTCGGGGGGCTGGCCATCGTCGACATACACCATCCACAACCCTTCGACCTGAGAGCACAATTGCTTCTGCTGCGAGGGGCGCCCGGTGTCGGCAAGACACACGTCGCTCGATGTCTCGGCGAGCAAATTGGGACTGGCGCCATCCTTGAGGTTGATCGGTTTCGCGCGATGTTCGTCGCCGTGGACTGGAGTAGCCGCGTTCAGCACGACGCTGCGCTCTTGGCGACAATGGCGGCGGCTCGCGCCCTTGTGGTCGCGGGGGTGTCGCCGGTCGTCGTCGTCGACAACTTTGGGCGGGACTCGGCCACGCGCGCGCTTACCACGTTAGAGGACATCACCGTCGACCGGCTCGTGGTGTCTTTGTGGGTCGAGGAAGCCACACTGCGCGATCGGCTTGACGCACGCGGAGGTGGTTTCCAGGATCGACCCCTCGCGGCGCTCATGAACACGGAGGTCTATGAGATGCGCATTGGCGGGGACCTGCTCGTCGATACCACCGGCCAAAGCCCCGAGGATGTGGCTGGAATTATTATGGATATCCTGGCGGGAACGGCAGCCGACGCCTGTATCAAGCAAGGTTTGTGAGACATGGAATGCCCCACCATCGCCGCGTTGGTCGCGACCTCGAATCGCGAGACGCTGTTGTGCGAGCGCTCGGTGCCCACAATTTTTGCCCAGACTGTCCGTGGCGCCCGGCTGGTTGTCGTCAATGACGGTGAACCGCTTAGCGAGGAGGCGCGGATGTATCTTGAGACGACCGCGTCCGCCTGTGGCGTTGCGCTCTCGGTGGTTAAGAATGATCGAGTGTCTGGGGCTGCGGGCGCTTGGAACGCGGGGCTCACGCATCTCTGGCGGACGGGGCACCGCGGGTTTGTGGCCCTCCTTGATGACGATGATACTTGGGACAGCGACCACCTAGAGGCCAACCTCGCGCAGGCCGAGGATGCCGACCTGGTCGTGTCCGGATTGCGGATGCGTGCTGGGGGCGTCATCGAGCCACGGCCACTCATCGACGTGCTGCAGGAACGCGATTTCCTAACGGGCAACCCGGGGTGGCAGGGGTCGAACACGTTTGTGGCGATGCCCACGATGATGGCCGTCGGTGGCTTTCGCGACGGGCTCGCTAGCCTCAACGACCGGGACCTTGCGCTCCGACTTCTTCGGTATCCGGGAGTGCGCTGGCGGTTGACGGGGCGATGGACCGCGACGTGGAACAGGGATACGCCGGGGAACCTGTCCGCCGCCCAGTCACAACCGAAGCTGTTGGGTCTTCAACGTTTTTGGCGCCTCTACGGCCGCGACATGGGACCGCATGAAGAGGCCGCGTTTTTTGCGCGCGCCGAGCGCCTCTTTGGATTCGACCGATTGACCATTGAACGAACGATGGACGTCGGGTCCACGCCCGACTCCGAATATGGGAGCCTCCATGAATAAACCCCAGAACAGTTTCGCGGTGATGCCAGACCTACAGCGCCGCATGCCGCGTCCGAACTCGCGGTGGCTTTGGGCGTGGCGTGTTTGGTACCGGCTGCGTGCGACGTGGCGGCACCTTCGAGTATCGCGCGGCTTCACGCGGCTTCTTGGGCCGCAATACATTCGTAGCCGCGACATGATTGAGATCGACATCACCTATCTGTGCAACATGCATTGCTTGAACTGCAACCGATCGGTGACCCAGGCGCGCGAGGCCGCGCACATGCCGATGGAAATGGTGACGCGCTTCGTGGATGACTCGGTCGCGCGTCAGAAGGTGTGGCGCCGGATCCGTGTGCTTGGGGGTGAGCCCACCTTGCATCCCGAGTTCGAGCGCGTCATGGCCGAGCTGTTGCGCTACAAAGCAGTCTATCCAGAGGCGATCGTCGAGGTGGTGTCCAACGGTTATGGGACGCGCGTGCAGAAGACACTGGCCGCGTTGCCGCCAGAGGTCATGATCGACAACACAGAGAAAGAGAGCCCTATCCAGCCGTCGTTTGGGCCCTTTAACATGGCCCCCGTCGATGATCCTCGCTACCGCAAGAGCGCCTTCGTCAATGGGTGTGCGGTGCTGGAAGACTGCGGGATGGGGTTGACGCCGATGGGCTACTATCCTTGCGCCGTCGCGGGCGGGATAGACCGGATTCTGGGTGAAAACCTGGGTGTGGCCGAGCTGCCCGCAGACGACGATGACATGGGGCCAGCGGCTGAGCGGCTCTGCAGCCTTTGTGGCCGGTTTCGCGATGGGCATTTCGTCCCGAGGGCGCTGCGTCCCGCCCTTGAGGAGGAGCGGATGTCGCCGAGCTGGCGCCGGCTCTATGGCGAGTGGCATCAGCGGCGCATGGGGATAGGCGGACAGACCGTCAAGCACGGGGATGTCGCCGACGGGCCGCCAGCTGCATCGAGCCCGGAGACGCCGGTCATCGGCCTGCCTGATGCGGAGATTGCGGAGTGATCCCGCCGCGTCCGCGTGACGAAATAGAGCTTGATACTCGAGAGTTGCGAGTAAATCGGCAGCCTGTGGAGTCTGTGCGAGACGCGACGCGGGTGATCGTCGCCGTCGCAGCGATCGCGACGGGGGCCCAGCTGACCCGGTGTTTGGAGAGCATCGCCGAACAGAGCTGCGAGGGGTTGGACTTTGGTGTTGCGCTGCTCTTCGATGGGCTTGACGCCGCCGAGACGGCGTCGGGGGTGCTGCTGCCGGCGGCGATTGGCGACCGGACGTGGGTCCTTTTGGCGAACTGCGGTTCGGCCCCGCGCTCGCGGAACGCGCTCCTCGAGTTTGTGGACCTGAACGTCGCCGGGTGTCGGTGGGTCGCGAGGCTCGACAGCGATGACCGCTTTGCTGCGCCTGACTCTCTGGCCACGGCGGTCGCCGCGGGTGAGGCGTCGGGCGTGGTGGCGGTGCTTGGTGGAAACCGGGTTGTCGATCGCGAGGGGCGCTTATTGCGTTTGAACCCGGCGACCAGTGCGCTAGTGGATCCGACGCAGGTGCTTTTGCTGCTGGGCGCGATGGCAGAAGGGAACGCCGAAAATGAGATTCCGTCGTGCAACCTGCTGCTGCGCGCACAAAGCGGCCTTCGTTATCCCGATATGGCCAGCGCCGAGGATCACTGGCTCGTCGCGGACCTCCTCATCCATCGGCCAGGTGATGTCGCGGTTGTCGCGGAACCCCTGTTTGCTGACTATGCGGTCAATGGACCGGCCACCGTCGCGGCGAAGGGGGCGGCCCGTTATGCCGCTGCCCGCCGCGCTCTCTATGAGGCGGCCACGGCCTGGATCCGCGTTCAAAGCTTGCCGGGCCGGATACTGGGACACGGCCAAGAGGCGATCGTCCGCGAGTATGATTGGCGCGTATTCAAACACTTCTATCGCGGAATCCTGAAGGACGAGAAGGTCGCGTGGTTGGCCCAGTCATTGGGCGGCACGACCGCTATTCCGGCGCCCACATTTGACCGCGATGAGGGAAGCGACGCTTGGGTTGCGACCTATCCTTTCAAGCAGACGACGGCCTTCGATGCGCCGGATGAGCATGCAGTTGAATGCTTTCTCTTGGAATGCCTGCGTCTGAATGTCGTCTGCGCCAACATCAAGCGCTCAAACTTCCGCGTCGGGGCGTTAGGTGAGCTCATCTATATCGACGTTGGCAACTGGATCATCCCGATGGACGTCTCGTATTTTAGGGACGCCAGCGCGCGCCTCTTTGCGATTGGGGTTCTCGGTTGGTCGGACGAGGAGCTACTGCGCCGGCGCGGCGATCACTCGAGGGCCGAGATCTGGGAGCGTCTACCTGGCTTTTCAGCGTTTTATGGGCGACTCGTCGAGACCCGGATACGGGAGGCGTGGGCGTCGGCACCATCCCGGCCGCGTTCGAAGGTGACGCCGTGCAATCCAGAGGTGACGCTTGTCATCAAGGCGTGTGCGATGGACGCGCGGTTCGCGCGTGAACAGATTGTCCACATCGTCGATCAGCTCGCCGCGCCTTCGGGATTCGCAGAGCGCGTGCTGTTGGTGGACCCTTTCACCGGTCCGTTTCTGCGTCAGCACGACGCAGGGGATCTTGAAGGGCTGATGGAGACGGCCAGAACGCTGGTTGCGGCAGGTGTCCTTGACCGGATCGTGGTGGGGCCAAGCGATGCCGAGGAGATTCGCCAGGTCAACGCACGCTGGTTTGCGGTGGATTGTGCCCACACACATTCCAGCGACGATGTGCCGGTGACGCCGCAGGTCTGGGCCTTCGACGGGATCGCGACTCGATACGTGCTTCAATGTGACCTAGACGTGCTTGTCGGCCGGCGCCGGCGCGACCACGACTACCTGGCCGAGATGCTCGCCGCCTGCGAGCCTGACGACGTCGTCTGTGTCGCGTTCAATATTCCGCATGCGAGCGAGGATGGTTTCAATCGCTATGATGCGCCACCTGGGGAGTACAAGCCCGAGGTGCGCCTAGGGCTGCTCGACCTCCATCGGCTGCGACGGCTGAGGCCCCTACCAGCGACGGTGGTTAACGGTCGTATCGGTACGACCTGGTATCGGGCGCTTCATGCTGTTCAACGGAGAGACGGCTTGCGTACGGTGCGAGGCGGTCATCCCGATACGTTCTACCTGCATCCACCGAACGTCCGAAAGGGCGAGCCTTGCACGCTTGGGCGGATTCGAGACTTAGTGGCCCAGGGCATCGTTCCAGTGGCCCAGCTAGGGCAGTGGGACCTCGTGGCGCCGGACGAGGATTGGCGCTATCCAGCACGTTTCGAGGATGTAGTCGTATTGGCGCGTGGACGGAACACGCCGGTGGAGAAGGTCGAGCGTTTCGCGACCGGTCTTCGGATGCAGGATGACCAGAGCTTCGGCGTCGTCGTTATCGATGATGCGTCCGTTGATATGCGTCCAAGCCACTTACAGGAGGCCCTTGGATGGTTGGGCGATCGGTTGACGCTTGTTCGGCACTCGAGGCCCCGCGGGCGGGCGCAGAACAATTTACTCGGCGTCACTGGGCTATGTGGGAACCCGATGACCATGATTGTCGTGGTCGACTTAGACGATGCGCTGGCTGATCGGGCGGCCATTGGGACCATCCGGGGCCTAGCTGGGCAGGGGCACGATGTTGTTTTGGCGGCGCCGTTTCGGCCGGATGTGCCGACGAAGGTCTACCGTCCGTGCTTCGACCGGGCGCGTGCGACGTTTGGAGGTGACGTCTGGATCCACCTGCGCGCGTTCCGAAAGGCGCTCTTCGATGCGCTTCCCGCGGACGCGATGAAGCTCGATGGCGACTGGATAGAGAACCACGACGACTACGCCACGATGGTCCCGATCGTCGAACGATCAGCCAGCCCTATCTACGTTCCGCGGTACCTGTATTGGCACCAGCGCACGACGGTTCTAGACAAGGCGGGCATGCGACTTCGCGACGCCACGATCATGCGAATTCTCGGTTTAGCCAGGGTTTTGGAGGGTGAATCATGACTCAGCGCAAGCCAGCGGTGGTGCTTCTCAGCGGTGGGATCGATTCGGCGACCGTGCTCGCGCTGGCTATCGAGCGCGGGTTTGACGTGCACGCGCTGACGTTTCGGTATGGGCAACGCCACGAGATTGAGGTGCGTGCAGCACATCAGCTCGCCCAGCATTTCGGGGTGGTGCGGCATATTGTCACTGAGCTGGGCTTGAGGGAGTTCGGGGGCTCCGCGTTGACGAGTGAACTGGAGGTCCCTCGACATGGGGAGACTGCGCCTGAAGCGATTCCCGTGACTTATGTGCCTGCGCGAAACACGATCTTCTTGTCTCTTGCGCTCGCGTGGGCTGAGGTGCTTGGCGCGCAGGACCTCTTCATCGGCGCGAACGCGGATGACACTCAGAGCTACCCGGATTGTCGCGGCGAGTTCTTCCGCGCCTTTGAACGGATGGGGGATCTTGCCACGCGCGATGGCGTTGGGGGAAAGCAGCGGCTGACCATTCATGCGCCGCTAAGTGAGCTGTCCAAGGCCGACACGGTGCGCCTCGCCCAGCGGCTCGGGGTTCCGTTTGGTCATACTTGGAGCTGCTATGATCCAGCGGTCGGTGGGCAGCCTTGTCGCGTTTGTGACGCCTGCGTTATTCGGTCGCGGGCCTTTGCCTCAAGCGAGTTGAAAGACCCGCTGGATTCAGGGGCGGCGCCGTGAATGTTGCCGCGAGTAAGCATGTAGGGGTGCGCCTCGGTCATGGCGGCGAAAGCGAGCCCGTCTCCGGTGTAAATGGGGGCGGGCCCCCGCCCCTGGACCGCGGCACTAGCGACACTTTCTGGCGCGGTCGTGGCGTCCTTGTCACGGGTGTCACCGGCTTCATTGGCGCCGAGCTGGCGGCGGAGCTTCTTGTGCGCGGTGCGCTGGTTCGCGGAATTGACCGGAACTGGGATCGCGCCGAGCCGCTACGACGAGAGCGTCTCGACCGTCTCAACTGTTATGATTCTTTTCGACCATTTGTGAGCGATCTTCGCGACTCAGACAGGATGGGACAGGCGGCCAGACAATGTGAAGATGCTGTGGTCTTTCACCTCGCAGCGCGGCCGGGGGTCAGGGATCCCGCCTTGGAGAGCGTATATGCTGACAATGTGCTCGGGACCGCCAGTTTGTTGGCGGCGCTTCGTGCAAGCCCCCCGGCCCAGGTCGTCTTCGCGTCGTCTTCTTCGGTCTACGGACACGTGGCCCAGCTCCCGTTCTCGGAAGGGGCGCCCTTTGGAGGACTCGCGTCGGCCTACGCTCGATCGAAGCTGCTCGGCGAGGTCGCCGTCGCCGCGTTTTACAGTGATGTGAGGTGCCCGGTGACGGTCGCCCGGCTCTTTAATGTGTATGGCGCTCGTGGTCGGCCCGATATGGCGCCGAGTATCTTCCTACAACGAATCCTAAACCGAGAGACCCTCATGTTGGCCGGAAAGGGGGAGGTCGAGCGGGACTTAACACATGTGGATGACACCGTTGAAGGGCTGATTCGGCTTGCCCAACATGCGACCGGAGCCGCTACGATGACGACCGTGAATATCGGGACGGGTGAGCGCACGACAATGCGGGGCCTGCTCGCGAAGCTGGAGGCCGCGGTGGGACGGCGTGCCACGGTCGTTGATGGGCCACTCGGAGAGGGTGAGCTTCGCGCGACACAGGCGGACGTCGGGTGCCTGCAGGCGATGACTGGGTGGCGACCGCGGATCGGGATCGAGGAGGGCGTGGGGCGATTCGTCGAGTGGGCGCTGGGCCGGACGGGTTTGGTGGCGTGAGGGCGTTGGATTATTTTGATAGAAATGGTGTCTTCGCCCTGCGAACACGTAATTACTATGATCATCGTCCGTCTGCGTGCCGTTGACAGAAACGTCGCCAAGGATGACTCTAACGAAATGCATAGGCTTGTTTTGCTCTTGGGTGTCGTTGCTCTGAATTGGTCCTGTGCGGCAGCGCCCGAGCCGTCGTGGCTTAGCCAAGTTCGTTATGTTCCGCCGCCGCCCGCGCCACCCGGACGGGATGAAGCCGATATTGAGCCCATCTGGACCGGCGAGGAGGAGTTTCTGCATGACGACCCAGGGTGGACCAACAACACCCTGGTCCCGAACACGCGCCTCGTCGCGCCCGAGGCACTCGGCAAACGCGTGCGAGAGGGGCGCTTTGCGGCTGTAAGTTGCCGGCGGCTTGGCAAAGCACCGGTGTGGGTGCGTTTTCAGCCGCTCTCCGAAAAGCCCGCAGATGCGTGGGCGGCGGTGGATGCCGCTTGGTCACCGCGACAGAACCGCGAATTCCCGGGGCCGGGATGGGAGCGGGGGTGCGGGCCCAACGAAGAGGGCGTGCTGCTTGACCGAGGGTGGGTACGTGAGGAGTGGCGCGTGCCGCAACTTGAGGCAGCCTTTCCTGGCGCGCGGCCGTGGATCAATGGTTTCCGCGTGTATCTACCGGGGCGCGCATGGATTGATGCTTTTCAGGAGGTTGAGGCGGCGTTGGTCACGTTTGAGGCAAACCCGGCGGCCGCCATGGAGGCCCTCTTGTTGGATGGCTCGTGTCGGGCGGCGCTCATCGGCGCCGAGTGGTTGAGCAGGGCGGGACCTGGAGCCACCGTTGTACGGACGCAGGTTGCGAATGCGGTGGCCGCTCGCCTCAATGCGGGCGTCGTCGACGGGGCGCGCGGCTTACTTCTTCGCGTGCTCGCCGATCTCTACGCCAAGCCGAGCGTCCCGTTTAATGCGATGGACCAGGCATGGCGCGGTACGCCCCTCTTCGTGCTGCCGGCGAATGTGGGCGTCGACTCAGGACAGCTCGGTTGCAGGGTGACTGGCTTAGTCCTCGAAAAGCCCGTCGACCCGTTGCGGTGGGCAGACGCGTGCGATGCTAGATGATCTCGGCGCTCGCTATCGCGTCAATAACGACTACGTCCGACGCCAGCTGGCCGATGCTGACGGTACTGGATGGAACGGCCTCAGATACAAGCTGTTTCGTCTTCTTGTCCTTGAACTGAAACTTGCGCGCCATAGTGTGATGCCCACGTTTGTCTCGGTAATCCATGGTTTTTCCGAAAACCGCTTGCACGAAGTTCCAGTATGTCCCGGTGTCCCGGGGTAGTCGTCTGAGCTCAGCAGGCAAAGCCTCAACCAGGGCCGCATCCAAGTTCGATCTCGCTTCCGCTTCCGATGCCGCTGAGAATCCGTCGGGTTTCGCAGCGATGACGTTGATTGCATCGCCGGCGGCGGCACACACGCGTTCATAGGCGAGGAGACAGTCATCGAGGTGTTCTTGTTCGCCTTGAAAGACCAACGCTGAGATCGCCTCTGTGACCTCCAGGTAGTATCGATAGCCTGGGCCGCCCTTCTTCAGGATTTCGGCCTCCACGGGCTGGTCTTCGAAGAATCCTGGTGTCGTGGCGACGGCTTCGTGAAGGGCATCATGGGTGGTGGTCGGCTTAATTCGAGCCACGAACTGGCCCTCGATCCCTTCGACATTGATGTCAAATCTAGGAGGCATCAAACCGTTTGTTGTCGCAACTGTTTTACCTAGCATGCCGAAACCTGGAGGGTTCCCCCCCCATTACGATCCCGGCATAACCCTCGATCGCATCTGGCGGTGTGCTAGCACCCCCGGGCGCCGCGAGCGGCGGGAATGGTTCGTAGTCGCTCTTCGGGCCGAGCGCGTCTTCATCGATTTCTGGCATGACGTAGCCACGTTCGGCGTCGGCGGCCTCGAGGCCAGGCGGGCGGGCTGTTCGTCCACCGATACTCCCGCCACCGAGAATCGCCGATTCGCCAGTTGCTTGCCGCCCTGGGCTAAGCCTCGCTTCTTGTTCGGCGAAGGGAAGCCCCCGCAAGCTATCCTTGATCGACGTACTCTGACCGGTGCTTTGCGACGAATCGTGAGTGTCGTCGCCGCGAATACTCGTTTGACCCGTCATCTGTGCCTGCATCAGTTGCTCCATCTGTGTCGAAGAATGTGGAACTGTTTCAATTTGTATCCGTCGTGTCAAGTCAGCAGTAATTAGACAGCACTCTTCGGCCAGAGATAGACGAGGCCCACGGGTTCTAGGCGATCGGCCTTGACTGTGTAGGTCTCGCGGATGCGGGCGGGCTCGCGGTCGATCTCGTCGGCGAGGGCGACCAAGCGGGCGGACCAGTGGCGCTCGTCGGCTTCGAGTTGGCGCTGCTCCTCGCGGTTGAACAGAAGCGCGAGCTGCTGGCGGTTGGCGGCTAGCTCGCCTTGGCGGGCGAGGATACGCCGGCGCTGGGCTTCGAGGATCTTCTTCATGGCTTCGGCTTCGGCCTCGGCCCGCTGGTCGAGGAGGGCCTTCGCCCGCTCGGTTACAACCTCGGCGCGGCGTGTGAGATGGGTCGCCAGCTCTTCGACGTCGCGGGAGGCGGCTTGGCGAAGGGTCGCGATGACCGTGTCGGATGGGGGTGGGAGGTGGCTGGCTTCAAGAAAAGCGGCCTCGATGCGGGCGAGGGTGTCATCGCGGGCGGCGATGGTCTCGGGTTTAAGTGCGCCGCGCCTGGCATCGGGAGGTGTCCAAGGGGCCGTGACCGCGATGAGCTCGTCGTGCAGGCGCGCGGCAGCGTCGCCATAAAGAGAGATGCGGCCGAGGACGGCGAGGGTGGGGGTGTCGACGTCGGCGATGAGGACGGCGGCGCGGGTCAGCTCGTCGTGGATAAACCCTTGGGACACAAAGCGTCCTAGGAGGCGCTGCACTAGGCGGTGCTCGAGGTGGAGATGGACGACTTCGCCATCGAGGGTGCCGGGATCCGAGAAGACGACGGGGCGGATGGGGGCGTTCTTGCGCCACTCCCAGGGCTTCTCGTGCTTCTTACGAGGCGCGCGAAGAGTGTCGAGGGTGGCGGTCCAGCCGGGGTCCGCGGCGAGGCGCTCGGACAGGGCAGGCAGAGTGAAGCGGCTGTCGGCGCCGCGCACGAGGCCAGGGGCGCCGAGGACCTCGAGGGAGGCGTCGATGGCGGCGCGGAAATGGGCGGCGTCGAGGCCGATGGCCGTGCGGGAGGTCTCGAGCAGGGCCTCAAGCTGTGCGACCTGTTTGGCGAGCTTGGACGCGGGTTCGCGAGTCGTTTCGAGTTCTTGCGCGACGGTGGTCGTTCGGCTTTGCGCCGGTGATGAAGGCGTTGGCGCGGTCAGCTCCTCGGGGGCGTCGGGGTCGATGGCGTCTAGGGTCGCGAAGAGGTCTTCGATCTCGCTGTGGGCGAGGCCGCCCGAGGTGTTGCGGCCCGAGCGCATCGGCGCGCCGCCCTTGACGAGGCCGTCGATGCGGCGCTCAAGGACAGGGGACAGGGACCCGAGCTGCTTGTGGATGAGCTCGGTCTTGCGGACGAGCACATCAAGGACGCGGTCTTCGGGGCGCTGAGAGAGCACATAGTAATGGCAGCGGACCTCGGCGGCGCGTTGGAGTTTGCGGTCGATGCGGCCATTGCGCTGTTCGAGGCGGCCGGGGTTCCACGGGATGTCGAAATGGAAGAGGTCGGCGCAATGGTTTTGAAGGTTGAGGCCCTCGCGGGCGGCGTCGGTCGCGATGAGGATACGCAGGGGATGGTGGTCGGGATCCGCGTTGAATGCGGCCTTGATGGCCTCGCGGGCGTCGTCGCCCGTGCCGCCATGAAAGACGCCGATGCGGGTCTCGGCGCGGTTGGACTGAGCGACGGCGTCTGTGAGCTGTTCGACGAGATAGCGCTTGGTATCGGCGTATTCGGTGAAGATGATGACGCGGCGGTTGGACCAGGCCGCGTTAGGGGCGCCAAGGGTCGGGCACAGGTTCGCGCGGACCCAGCCGATTAGGTGTTGGATGCGGGTGTCGGGGCGATAGCGGGCGTCGGCAGCGATGGCCGCCATCTCGTGAAGGATGGCGAGGTCGGCCTCGTTTGGAGGCGCGGTGCGGGTCGAGGCGCGGGTCATCGTGTCTTTGTCGGCCGCCTCAAGCTCTTCGTCGGACAGCTCGGCGCGTTCGTCGTCGGCGTCCGGGGCGTCGAACTCCAAGCGGGGGGCTGCGGCGCTGGCGATGGGGGCGGTGGCGCGAGCGAGGGCGGCGCGGTGGACGGCGAGGGTCCGGGCGAATGCCTCAATAGACGAAAGTAACCGTTTTTGAAGCGAAATAATGACTAGTAGGCCGGTGGCCCGCGCGGCGGCGGGCAGGGAAGCGAGGCGCTCCTCGCGGAGGGTCCGATAGCGCTGGAGAAGGCGCGAGAGGGTGAGCTCAGGAGTGTCCTCGGGGAGATTATCGATGTCGATGCGCACGACCTTTCGCTCGGGGAAGGTCTCGCCGATGTCGCGGAGATCAGACTTCAGGCGGCGGACCATGACCTCGTCACGCAGGCTTGGGGTGACCGGGACGCCGCGGCAGAACTTTTGGGGGTCAAGCAATTCCAAAAGGGCCGAAAACGAGTTCGAGTGGCCGTTGTGCGGGGTTGCGGAGAGGAATAGTTTGTGCTCAAAGCGCGGTGCGAGGTCCCGGATGGCGCGCGTGAGGCGCGAGTCGACGGCATAGAGGGAGCCGGACGCAGGGGCGACGTTGTGGGCCTCGTCCAAGATTAGCAGCGTCCCTGGGGCGGTGAGGCCGTTGGCGTCGCTGTTGAGCCAGTCGCGGAGGGGCCCCGCGTGGGCTTCATCCCTGATGAGGGCGTGCGAGAGGATAAAGCGCGAGTGGGTCGAGAAGGGGTTGATGGCAAAACCGCGCTCTTGGCGGCGGGCGGCGACATAGTCGCGGTCGTAGATGGCGAAGGTCAGCCCGAAGCGCTGCTCCATCTCTTCGTGCCACTGCCGGACGACGGAAGGCGGGGCGCAGATGACGACGCGGCGGATGCGGTTTCGGAGCATCATCTCGCGCAGGATGAGGCCGGCCTCGATGGTCTTGCCGAGGCCGACGTCGTCCGCGATGAAGAGGTTGACGCGGGGCATCATCAGGGCCTTGCGAAGGGGCTCTAGCTGGTAGGCTTTGACCTCGATACCGGCGCGGAAGGGGGCCTGGAAGCGCTTGGGGTCAGTGGCGGTGACGGTCGACCAACGGAGGGTGTGGAGGTAAGCCGAGAAGAGGTGGGGCGCGTCGAAGCCACGGGAGGCGACCGAGGCCCAGGTCGGGGCATCGAGGAGGCGGGCGTCCGGCTCTGATTCCCAGAGGACCTCGAGTGGGGTGCCGCGGGAGTCGTCGTCCACGCATGAGAGGCTGACGAGGTGGGCGTCGCGCGGGGATGGCGGGGGCGAGACGGCCTCGACGAGGTACTGGCGGGAGCGGACGCGGACGATCTGGCCGGGCTGGGGTGTGAGCATCGGAGTGGCCTCTTTGGGGACTTGCGGCGACAGGGGCGTTGCAGGCGCAGCATCACCTGAGATGCTCCGTGGTGCAAGTGCTTGGCGGGCGCGCTTCGGAGGGCGGGCTGTCTAGGGCCGGCACAAGGCACGGCCCGTACGGATGTTGGGGCGCTAGGCAGGTTGGGGGCCGGCACAAGGCACGGCCCGTACGGATGTTGGGGCGCTAGGCAGGTTGGGGGCCGGCACAAGGCACGGCCCGCACGGATGTTGGGGCGCTAGGCAGGCTGGGGGCCGGCACAAGGCACGGCCCGTACGGATGTTGGGGCGCTAGGCAGGTTGGGGGCCGACACAAGGCACGGCCCGTACGGATGTTGGGGCGCTAGGCAGGTTGGGGGCCGGCACAAGGCACGGCCCGTACGGATGTTGGGGCGCTAGGCAGGTGGGGGGCCGGCACAAGGCACGGC
>Ga0209702_10004283_pt1 | contig 20964 bp, 20 predicted proteins | sample FRY01_FD_187210 | JGI IMG/M metagenome (GOLD analysis project Ga0209702, IMG submission 187210) | Freshwater microbial communities from Lake Fryxell liftoff mats and glacier meltwater in Antarctica - FRY-01 (SPAdes) (version 2) | ecosystem: Environmental > Aquatic > Freshwater > Ice > Glacier... | reverse complement strand
TTGCTTGAATCAACTGCATGGCGGTGCCTCTTCCCTCGATGGAACTCTCATAGCATGCTAACAACTAGGTCAGCGCTGCATTCCTTCCCCAATCTAGGACATTAAGCTACCCACCGCTGGGGAATTTCTCCGCACATCGGTGTAGTTTTTCGTCCTGCCCAGTAAGGGAATCCTGACCCCGCGCTCTTACCTATTGGATCACGATCTTTTTTGCGGTTGTTGAATTTCAGGTAGTCGGTCATAGTGACCGCGAAAGTTGAAGTCTTTGAAAATCGTGGTGCAATATTTTTTCTTTTATCGGACAAATCCCATTACGCAGGGTTAATAAAAATGTGCCTCGGCGGATCACGTTGATACTTTTGCACGGGAGACAAAAGCACGCGGACTGGCCTGCGGCGCCGCCTGAATAAGTACAGGGGGCGGTCCAACTCGTTCTCCAGATCCGCAGACGTGATGCACTCACGAAATTTCGACAAGGAATTATTCTTTCGCCGGGGACTGCAAGTTGGGACCTGGGATTAGAGGTAGCAGGCATCGTCAACGCTTAAGAGACTCTCCGTTGGGCTGATTCACAACTCAATCGGTAACCTTAAGTTCACCACCTTCAACGAGGAGATGCATGAAAGCCTTAATTCTTGCCCACAACCACGTGAGTCCCGCGGGCCCAATCGCTCAGGCCTTCGCCAGCCGTGGATTTGAGATCGAGGAGATGTTGGTTGTTCCCGGCGAGTATCGGGACAACCCCAATGTCGACTTCACTTTTCCCGACCCGAGCGCATATGACGTGATAATTCCCATGGGATCTCCGTGGGGTGCGTGGGACGATGAAAAAATTGGTAAGTGGCTTCAACCCGAACTGGAGTGGTTGCGCGAAGCTGACCGGTTGGGAACCCCGGTGTTTGGGATTTGCTTTGGTGGACAGTTATTGGCTCGGGCGCACGGTGGTAGTGTCGAGCACGCCCAGGAAGCGGAAATCGGTTGGATCACGGTGGAAACAGATCAGCCTGATTTGGTAAGCGAAGGACCATGGTTTCAATTCCATTACGACAAGTGGGTGGTACCGCCCGGTGCACGCGAAGTCGCTCGCACGGCAAAAGCGTCACAGGCATTTGTCTTGCGAAAAAATCTTGCACTGCAATTTCACCCGGAACTCAATGCAAGTGCGTTGGAGGCCTGGATCGCAGATGACGCAGGTCGACTCATTATTGAAGACAATCAGGATCCCGAGATCATGCTGGCGCAGACCAGGGATGAGAGTGCACAAGCCGCACTCCGAGCCGATGCATTGGTGGAAGCCTTTCTCAGCCAGATTGCCCTGTGTGAGCGGGCCTAAAAGAATCGGCAGACCGGCAAAGCTCTCCCGGGATGCAATCTGTGATGCAACTTTGGAACTGGTGAGCGAAAGTGGAGCAACAGCTTTCACCATGCGGGCGTTAGGTGAAAAACTTGGTGTCGATCCAACGGCTGTGTATCGGCATTTCACCGATCGTGATGACCTTTTTCGTGAGGTGGGTGACCGGACGTTGAGTCCGGTCGTTGAAGGGTTTGAACCAACAACTGATCCCAGCAAGGACATTGCATCCCTGTGCATTCTTTTGCGGTCTACATTGATTGCAAACCCAATCGGACTGCAAATAACGGCACAGGGTCCCACTCGTCGTCCTAATGAATTACTGATCACCGAAATAATTCTTAGTTCACTCAAGCGCTCAGGATTGAAGGTCCCGAAAGCCGTTATCGCCTACCACACAATTATTGAACACACGTTGGGGTCTGCTTGGCTGGATGCGCCACTCGCTCGGGCGGGAGATAACCGTTTAGAGACCTACACCGCGTGGCGCGATGACTACCGTGAACTCGATCCGAAGGTTTACCCGGCGACTCGAGCCGCAGCCGGTGATCTTTACCCAGCGAGTGAACTCGTGTTCGAGTCCGGCTTGGCCGCACTTATCAGTGGTCTTGTCCCACATTGACAACTTCGTACTAATACACGCGTGAGTACTCTTGTTGCTCCCAGTCAGTAACCGCGCTATTCCAACGCTGCCACTCCAAACGCTTAATTCCCAGATATACACTAATTAAGTCCGGCTCAAAAAAACTACACAATTCAGTATCTGCTTCCAAGGCATTGAGTGCCTCGAGCAAATTTTCCGGTGAGTGTCGGTCAGTATTCGGAGCCACATCCGCGTCACCAATTTGAGGTTCGGCGAGGACCATCTGCTCGCGCACTCCGTGCAAACCTGCTGCCAAGAGTGCCGCTGTGAGCAGGTGAGGTGAGGCCGAGCCGTCGGCCATTCGGTGTTCGACGCGAGTTCCTGCTCCGCGCTGTCCGGGAACACGCACGGTGGAAATTCGATTGTCGAGCCCCCAATTGGCCCAGTAGCCGCTGAGCATTCCCGGGGTTAGGCGTTTGTATGAATTGACGGTTGGCGCAGCGAATGCGGCTAATGCTTCGTGGTGATGAAGTAGTCCAGCGATGAAGTGGCGAGTGAGATCGGAGATGCCGTTTTCACCCTGTTCATCAATAAATGCATTTCGACCCACTTGATCAACCATGCTCATATTTACATGCAAGCCGTTGCCAACGCTGTCGGCGAATGGCCGTGCCATGAATGTAATATCGGCGCCTCGTTCACGTGCCACGGTGCGTGCGAGTTCACGAAAAAGAAGTGCGTTATCTGCCGCGGTCATAACATCCGTGTAATGCAATGCAACTTCAAGTTGACTGGGCGTGAATTCGCTATTGAGTCCCTCGATATCAAGGTTGCAGGCTTCTCCTGCGACACCGATCGCCTCGAGAGTGCCGGTTGGGTCGGCGCCAACACCGACTCCGTAGACCCGATGCTCGGGGACATCAAGCCGCGTCAGTGGTTTGCGGGAAGCGAGCAAAAAGAATTCGAGTTCGTAACCGGCCATCGGGGTTAATTCCAGTTCTTTCCACTGATCAACAATTTTCCCCAGTGCCCGGCGTGAATCCAATGGGAGCGGTCGTCCATCGGCGAAATGCAATGAAGATAAAGCGATAGTTCGGGAACCGCACCAAGGTCGCACGGTTCCAGGCTCAATCACAGCTTCCATGTCGGGAAACCCCGCGCCCGTTGAATAAGGATTCATCTCCAAAAATTCCAGGTCTAACCCCTGCACCATTACCGTGATTGCGTAATGGGTGGGGTGGTGTTGCCGGTGAGTTGGCACCGTCTTGCCATGGAGTAGCCCAAGTAAATCCGGAAAAACGATATCAATTTGTTCAGTCATTGCTCTCGCTTTCGGCGGCGATGCCCGTAAGTTTTCCTCGATCAACAACTTGGTGATCATCAATAAAAACATCACAGTTTCTCATGGGGATGTCGAAGTGACAGACCGAGAAACGATCAGCGTTCTCATTTGATCCCGTACTGTACATAAAGTTGCCTTCAAACGCCCTTGCTTCGACACCATTGTGTTGCGATCGGTCATAAAGTTCAAGGTAATCCCAACGTGCAGCCGGGTTCATGCCCCAACCCACATGGCTCGTTGCGTAGGCATCAGAATCGAACGCCGACATGTAGGACTTGAGCATGTCCACTTGGTAACCCTCACCTCTAATGTCAACGACGTAGTCGTCCTCGATGGTAAGCGTGATCGGTGCTTGAACATAGTGCTTGAAGGTCAAGTTGACGTCACCCGGCGCAAGGACAACCGTTCCATTAACTCGATGACGTGCAGGGAAGGCAAGCACCAGTCCGCCGGGCCAATGCGCGATGCTGCCGGGGCCGTCTGTCACGCCGGTGGAGCCCGCTGTAAATGCATCGGCCAATTCAATATGAAGATCCGTTCCCCACTCACTCACTGCTCGCATTGTCTTGCAAGTTTTCATGAACTCATGTGACTGGGCAACTCGTTGTGCCATGTCGTCATCATGGGGGAGACGTTCATAATTGGAAGGGTGCTCGTTACTAATCATGAGTACTTCGCACCCGGCCGCAAGAATTGCTCGCAACTCGCGTGAGTGTAAGAGGCCTTCCGCTGTAACGTCGATGACAAATGGAACACTGGAAATCGCTGCCAGAGCTGATGAATTGTCTTTAAGTGCCAAACTAGTTCCTGTTGATCGAAGTGCGACAGGTTGATCATTTGCAGGAGATCGCATGACTACTTGAAATGGTTTAGCACCAATTGCTTCAGCTGCCAAAATCGCGGTTGATACCAGCTCAGGTCGACTGTCACTTTCCGAGAGCACGACACACTCGTCGCCTGCCTTGAGTCCGCAGAGTTGCATTTGCTGCATAAAGCGATTGATCCAGCGCCATTCGGTTGGTGCCATGGTAAAACTCACGTTTCCTCCTTATTCGGAACGGGTGAATTCGCGTTCCAGTGATTTCGGATCGCAGTGTTTACTGCGGCGTCTGCCTCGAGGTTAAGCACATGTCGAGCGTGTGGAATAACTTCAAGTCGAGCATTTGGTATTAAGTCTACGATCGCTTGTGAGTAGGCGGGTGGTGTTTCGTCGTCCAATTCGCCGACCAAAACCAAAGTGGAAATTGAGATATGTGGTAAAAGTGCGCGCGAATCATGGTGCACGATCGTGGACAGCGAGTCCAGAAGTCCCTGTTTGTTGACGCGTTCCATTGCCCTTTTTGCTTCTGGTAGCACGGCGAGATTCTCAGGTGCGATCAATGCGGAAAGCAGTGAGTCGGCCATGTCAATCGGTTTATCAATGCTGTCTAATCCTGATAATCGTGCCTTCCGCCATTCATCAGGATCGGTACCGTCGAGTCCAAATTTCGGGCTGGTACACATGAGCGTCAGACTTCGGATTCGATCCGGGAAGGCGGCGGCGGTGTATTGCGCGATCATGCCACCGAAGCTCATACCGACGAGGTCAATAGGTTCATCGGACGAGACACTGTCAATAAAGTCTCTGGCCGCTTGCGTGTAGGCATCAAAGGTGAACTCTGAAACGGGCACTGATTCCCCGTATCCGGGCGCATCCCAGGCAATAACCCGCCGGTCAGCAGATAGATTGCGAAGTTGTGGCTCCCAGGCAAGACGTGAACCACCCAGGCCGTGAAAAAAGACTGCAGTTGGTCCGCTCCCTTGCTCTCGCCAGGAAAATGCTGCGGATTGGGAGTTCTCAGGTTGCATGAGTGAACGTTAAAGTTATGTCCCAATTTTGTCAACGCTGTTGACAAAATAGATTTACTGGCGCAACATATCGCACATGACAACTGTGACCGCCCATGAAGGCGTTAGGGAACAACGGGGAGATTCAACTGGCAAAAGCATGCCGGGCTCCCTTAATCGTGACCAACTCGTAAACGTTATTCGAGAACTTGGGCCAACTTTAAAGGCCCGAGCCGTCGACATAGACCGAAATGCAGTCTTCCCATTTGAAAACTTTGCCGACTTGCGCGCGGCAGGATTTCTCGGATTGTGCGTGCCAATTCGTTATGGCGGATTGGGTGCTTCTTACGCTGACTACATTCGCGTTTCGCAGGAGATAGGTCGATACTGCGGTTCAACTGCACTGACCTTCAACATGCATAACGCGACCATGCTGTGGGCCGGTGAAGTAGCCGACCTGTTGGAAATGAGCTTGGAGGAGCGCGAAACACACGAACGACGCAGAGCTGAAATGTTTCGCGGAGTCGTCGAAAACGGCGAAATTCACTCGCAGCCTTTTAGCGAAGGACTCAGCCCCGGTGCACTCTCGGGGGTCGGGACAAAAGCCGAGCGAGTCCCAGGGGGTTACCGGGTAACCGGCCGTAAAATTTTTGCATCCCTTTCAGGGGCGGCACATCGGTACAACGTCACCTGCCAGGTACCAGGCGAAGATTTCTTGCGTTTACTCTCGCTCAGGTCACATGCAGAGGGTGTGGAAATCACCGATGACTGGGATCCGCTGGGCATGCGTGGAACGGTTTCACGAACCCTTTTGATTAAAAATGTTTTTGTCCCAGACGATGACGAAATTATGCCCGGTGGGATGTACGACCAGGCCGCTAACCGGTACCCGTACCTGTTCATGTCACTTGCCCCCGCTTATCTCGGGTTGACCAAGGGGATTCTTGACTTCACCAAGGACTACCTTCGCGGAGAACTTCCGGGAGCTGCAAGTGGGACTGCCCGCCGCGATAACCCCATCAAGCAATATGGCTGGGCCGAGATGCAGATCAAGTACGAACAGAGCAGGGCCATGCTGCACTCGGTGATTGACGCGGCGCATATTGATCCCGATGAAGACACAATGGTGGGCGCTTGGACCGCTGTCTACACGGTCATGGAGCACGCAAACGAGGTTGCTAGAACCGCCGTGCGGGTGTGCGGGGGTCAATCAATGTTGAAGAATCTGCCACTGGAGCGTATGTACCGAGATTCGCGACTGGGCTCAACCATGTTGCCGTGGAGCGCTGAAGTTGCTCTAGACCGGATTGGAAAGGCGCGCCTGTATGATTGAGGCGAGTAGTTATATTGACTCTTTTACCACTGAAGGACTTCCCCCACGTGATCAGTGGCCCACAATCCTCCGGGACATTCCCGCGGTCCGCTATCCAAATCGACTGAATGCAAGTGTCGAGCTTTTGGAGAAAAGTAATGAACTTGTTGGCCGAGATAAAACAGCCGTTATCGCTGATGACGGAACTTGGACTTATGGCGAATTAATAGACGACGTAGCCCGCACGGCACATGTATTGAAAGCTGCAGGACTGCAATCGGGGAATCGAGTGCTTCTTCGTGCGCCGAATAACGGTTGGTTGGTTGTCGCTTGGTTGGCGGTTCTTCGAGCCGGTGGCGTTGTTGTGACGACAATCCCGATGATTCGTGCGGGTGAGATTGAACAATTGGTGCGTGTGTGTGAGCCCAATCTTGCAATCGTTGACCACAGGTACCTTGAGGATTGGCAAGCGGCGGGCACGCGATCCATCCCAACAATTATTGTTGGAGGAAACGGTCCACAAACACTTGAAAATTTGGCAACCACCAAGTCAACCGAATTTAAGCCTTATGACTCGCTAGCCAGCGATACCTGCATGCTGGCATTTACTTCAGGAACTACAGGGAAACCAAAAGCTACGATGCACTCACACAGTGATGTCCTAGCAATTGCGGACACTTTCAGCGCTGAGGTGGTCAAGCCAAACTCAGCCGATATTTTCTCAGGCAGCCCCCCGGCTGCCTTTACTTTTGGGCTCGGCGGCCTCGTCATCTTCCCGCTCCGAGTTGGTGCGACTACGGTTTTACTCGAAACAGGATCTCCATCTAATTTATTGGCAGCGATAGAAAAACACAGAATCACCTGTATTTTTACCGCACCGACCGCGTATCGCGCAATGCTAAATCTAATTGACACTTTTGATATCAGTTCGCTTCGAAGGTGTATTTCGGCAGGAGAAACCTTGCCTGAATCCGTCTGGCATAAATGGTTCGATGCAACGGGTGTGAAGTTAATCGACGGTATCGGGGCAACCGAAATGCTGCATATCTTTATTTCTGCCTCCGACTCAGACATCAGGCCAGGTTTTACCGGTAAAACTGTTCCCGGGTACGAGGCAACGGTACTCAATGAAGATCTGGAAGTACTTCCCGCTGGAATGCAGGGAAGGCTTGCTGTTCGCGGCCCAACGGGTTGTCGATATTTTAACGACGAGCGACAAAATATTTATGTCCAGAACGGCTGGAATCTCACAGGTGACATTTATGAAATGACCGAGGACGGATATTTTCGCTACCTCGCTCGTGCAGATGACATGATCGTCTCCAGCGGTTACAACATTGCCGCCCCTGAAGTTGAAAATTCGCTACTTAGCCACCCATGTGTAGCTGAAGTGGCCGTGGTCGGTGAACCCGACATCGATAGAGGCGTCGTTGTGAAAGCTTTTATTGTCCTTCAATCCTCGTTCATTACCAGTGATCCTGACGGTGAACAAAAGTTGAGAGTGGAGTTGCAAGATCACGTTAAGAAGAACATCGCGCCATACAAGTATCCGCGCGTGATCGAGTTTGTTTCTGAGCTTCCCAAATCACCCACCGGGAAATTGCAGCGACACCGCTTGCGCAAAACTACAACAAAATAATTAGTAGCACTTGATAGACGAAGGTTAGTGAACAAGCCGCTTTGAATGATCAAGGAAAATTACCCTTAAAAACTTGGAGGAGATATGTCACAACGAGAAAATTTGCCTAAATCGGATCGCGACTTAGGCCCTGGGGATCAACAGACTAAGTCGACCTCGCTACGGCATGGAAAACTTGGACTCTTAGCAATTATCTTTTTTGTTGTAGCTGCTGCTGCGCCATTGGCTGGTATGTCTGGTGCATTCTCAATCGCAGTGGCGCTCGGCACGGGGGCTGGCGCGGCTGGCATGTACGTTGTTGTCGGTCTCGTCTTGTTAATTTTCGCAGTTGGTTACGCAACCATGAGTCAATACGTAACGAACACCGGAGCATTCTTCGCCTACGTTGGCCGAGGGCTCGGTATCCGTTGGGGTGTTGCTTCAGCGATGGTCTCGTTGTTGGCGTATCTCGCAATTCAATGGGGTGTCCTTGGATTCCTTTCCGGACAAATGTCCCTGCAAATGCAGGACAAACTGGGACTCACCCTCGACTGGTGGGTCTATGCAATTGTCATGATGGTTCTCGTCTGGGTCCTTTCATCACTTTCAGTCGATGTTGGCGCAAAAATTTTGGGCGTCCTACTTATCATCGAAGTCCTCGCTCTTCTCATTGTGGCGATTGCAATTCTGATCGCAGGTGGGGCAAACGGTATCGAGGTTGAAGCATCTTTTAGTCCGTCCAATATTTTTGCCGGCGGACTAACCGCTGGTGCTGGTGTTGCATTTGCCTTCGCACTCGCATCCTTCGTTGGCTTTGAGGCGACAGCAATCTACGGTGAAGAATCAAAGAATCCAAAGAAGACGGTTCCAAGAGCGACTTACATTTCCGTACTGTTCATTACCTTCCTGTTCGCAGTCGTCGGTTTGGCACTGGTCTCGGGACTTGGCGCTGACGGAATCGTTGACAAGGTATTCGCAGTGACTGCAGTTGACGGTGTTCCACTGACGGATCCTGCTGCGGTTCTCTTTGGTTTGACAGATGAATACGTGGGAACCTGGCTAACACTTCTGTTCTCGTGGATCGTGTTGACTTCGCTATTTGCAGCATTACTCGCATTTCAGAACAGCGCCTCGCGCTACCTGTTTGCCATGGGCCGTGCAGGTGTGCTGCCAAAGGTGCTTGACAGAACAAACTCACGCCAATCACCATTCGTGGCGACCACTGTGGTTTTGATCTTGGGCTTGGTGCTTATCGCCGTATCTGTCATTGTTGGATGGGATCCTTTCATCAATCTCTTCTCTTGGTTCGGTGGAGTTGCCGTCATTGCAATTGTCTTAACCGAGATTTTGGTGTCAATTTCTGTTGTCGTTTACTTCCACAGGACCAAGCAGGATACGCGTTTGTGGCATACCAAGATCGCTCCGATTCTGGCGGCGCTGCTATTGATAGTTGGCGAGTACATGTTGATCTCGCGATTCAACCTGTTCTCACTCCTAGCGCCAAATCCCGAAATGTGTCCTGGCGACCCAGGTTCGGGTTGCGGACCGTTTGAAATGACCGGGACCGGATGGGTTCTCGTATTGTTGACGCCCACCGTGTTTATTGTGGGTCTGATTTTGGGAACAATTCGAAAGAACAAGGAAAATTATGACGCGGTTCAGAACTTTGCGTCTTAATCCTTCGTATCGGGAGTGTTGAAGGAACGGCCGTGATTGTGGGGAGCGATCAATGATCGCTCCCCACAATCACATAGACCAAGGTCTATGCTGAGTCTATGGCGCTAGCAAGAGCTGTTTTGACTGCAATTGACGCTCCGGAGCCTTTCACCCTGGCCGGCTTCTACTCGCAATTAATTGGTGGTGAGGTCCAAGTTTGTTATCGCAATGCGGCCGGTGATCCTGAGTGGGTTGAGATTCGTGAAGGCGCCCAGCGAAAGTTAGCTTTTCAGTTGGTCCCGGACTATCAAGCACCAACGTGGCCAAACGGTCGATTACCGCAGCAGATGCATCTTGATCTGGAAGTTGAAGATCTTGACGCCGGGGAGACGTTCGTTGTCGCAATCGGTGCGGTGAAGTCTCCGGTGCAACCAGGAGAGACATTTCGGGTATTTCTTGACCCAGCGGGCCATCCATTTTGTCTTGTATCCATTGGCGCTCTGGACTAGGGACACGCTATGGGAATCCAGCGACTCAACCATGCCGTTCTCTATGTGAGAAACGCTCCAAAAAGCGCCGAATTTTATTGCCGAGTGCTGGGATTCACGGAAGTGGTCAATCTGGACGGACGCGCTATTTTTTTACAAGCATCCGACAGTACAAATGACCACGACCTCGGACTATTTAGCCTGGGCGCAGATGCAGCCGCCAGTGGCGCGGGTCAAACGTCCGTTGGGCTTTACCACCTGGCATGGGAGGTTGACACCCTCAGTGAACTGCGCAGAGTTGGTGAAAACCTGCGTGTCGCGGGTGCACTCACCGGAGCTTCAGATCATGGAACAACGAAAGCTCTCTACGCGCACGATCTTGACGGACTCGAGTTTGAAGTGAGTTGGTTGGTTCCCGAAAACATGCTGCACCTTGAACCGGAAGGAATCAAAACTGCAGTCTTAGATCTTGCAACAACTATTGAGAAATACGGTGAACACACACCCGGTGGGATCGGAGTTTCTCACAGGTGTACTTGAATCGAGATTAAGTGACAGTAATGGAAATCGCCTGCATGGGGCAGACATCAACCGCGTTTTCAACATCGTCTAAACGATCGTTAGGCACCTCTTTTGTGAACTGGATTTCCCCATCGTCGTCGAGTTGGAAAATGTCTTCCGCTTCGAATACGCACTGGCCATAGTTCTGGCACTTATCCATATCAATATCAATTGTGATCATGACTTCTCCTGCACTGTTGATGGGTAAAGCTCTTTTGACGGTGTTCTTATTCCACGGAATTCCCAATCGCCACCTTGAGCGGTTGAGAGTACTTCTTCGCTCTCGGTGGGCTGCGCACCCACGTCGGTGCGAATAGGTGTCGGGCCCTCAACGATTAAGTTGGTGAGAGTTCCCAGACCCTCAACCTCTACGGAGACGACATCACCGGGGTAAACGGTACGGGAGTTTGCTGGTGTCCCCGAGAAAATAATGTCGCCGGGAACGAGTGTGATCGTACGTGCAATGTCCGCTACCAGGTAGGACATATCCCATTCCATCTCGTCAGTGGTGGAATCTTGCTTAACTTCACCATTAACGATTGTGCGAATTCGTTTGCCGCGATGATCCCAGTCCGTGACGATCCCCGGACCGATAGGGGCCAAGGTGTCAGCACCTTTCACGCGGAGCATTGAACCGGCATCGGTATCCCTGAAGTCGTGCAGCCCGTAATCGTTGCCGATTGTGTAGCCGGCAATGTATTTGGGGGCATCTGCCGGGGAAACGTTCCGGCACAGTTTGCCAATAACAATAACAATCTCGCCTTCGTAGTTGAGCCACTTGCAACCACTTGGTCGAACGACCGCGGCGTCGTGCGAATTCAGGGCGGTGATCGGCTTGTGAAAGTAGGTGGGAGCGGCGGGGAGTTGGGTCATGAACTCTTCTGTGCGCGAGGCGTAATTTAGGTGGATACAAATAATTTTTGTGGGTTCACATGGTGGGAGGTGAATTGCGTCAATAATTTTTACGCGTCGACCGTCACCGGCAATAAGTTCGTCACCGTCGCGCACGACGTCGACCGGGTAGCCGGCTAGCAGGATTCTTCTCGTCTCGCTCACGCCGCATCCTTCTTCTTGTGCCAACCGTCCGCTGGTCGATCAAACCAAATATGAACCTGACCGGTGCCAATCGAATTCTCGTAGTCGCCGTATTGACGTCCCGAAGCGGTTACATCAGACTCACCCATCGCGCCGATCATCATGAGGTAGTGGGAGAAACGAGCCTCGGGCTTAAATTTTAAGAACTCGGGCATTGTGTCCAACACCTGAGCATGGTCACCCTTTTTAAACCAATCGATTCGCTTCAGGTCTGCAGCGTATGCCTCAGGAGTGAAAATATGTTTCGGGTCAGCCGCTTCGTGATTTCGAAGTTCGCGCAGTCCCCAGAAAGTGTGAGAAAGCGCGCCGGATGCCAACAGGAGAACCTTGCGGTCCGACTTGGCAATAGCCGCACCTATTGCTCTACCTGCACGCAGGAAGTCCTCGGTGTCACCCGTTTGGCAGACACTGACAGAGATCCACTTCTTGTCGGGCAATCCTTCACCGAGGAATTTCCACAGATTGATGGTCGCGTAGTAGATAGGCAAGTATTCGTCATCGATTGCGGTTACCCAAGTGCCAGCAGCTTCACCTTCAGCAGCAATCGCGTAGGCCAGTTCCGGGTCGCCTTCGAAGTCGTAGGGAACCCGGCACATGCCACGGGGGAGTTCCTCGGAAGTAAATAGACCAGCGCGACGATTCTGGGCCGTGACGACGAACTCAACAGTGGTAGCCCAATGTGAATCAAGCACGACCACGGTGTCGTAGTCGATTGTGTCAAATACATCAAGTCTTAGCTGCTCGAGTCCGGGAACGAGGGTGAAATCGTCGCCTTCATTGAGTTCACGCCGGATTTTCTCCGGCAACATAATCGTGGGAACGTGCGCTAGAAGACCTGCTCCAACAATTTCGCCCATGACTTACTCCTTCCAACCAGTCGGTGAATAAACGGTGTTCTTTACATCTGCATAAAAATCGAATGACCAGGTTCCACCTTCGCGCCCAACACCGGATTTGCGGGAACCACCAAATGGCGCGGCAAGGTCGCGAACATAGAAACAGTTGACCCAGATCGTGCCCGCCACCAAGTGCTCGCAGAAGCTTTCCGCATGCTCTTTGCTGCCGGTAACAACGACAGCGGCCAAGCCGAACTCGGTTCCATTAGCAAGTTCGAGTGCTTGATCATCCGTTGCAAACGTCTGCATGGTGAGAACGGGACCAAAAATTTCGTCGGTCAAAATCTCGCTCCCTGGGGTGGCGTCGGTGATCAAGGTCGGTGAAAAGTAAATCCCGCCTTTTTCCAGATTGGGTGTCCCGCCAAAAACAATTTTTGCTCCGGCAGCTTTAGCGCGATCGACGTATCCTTTAATTTTGTCGAACTGGCGTTCGTGAATCTGTGGTCCGATCTGGGTGGCTTCATCTCTGGGGTCACCCTGTTTGATTTGACCCGCTTTTTTTGTGAGGGCTTCAAGGAATGCTGGCGCAATATTTTCGTGAACGAGGAGCCTGGTGCCCGCTAGACAGATTTGCCCCGCGTTATCAAACTGCTCGGCGGCGAGTGTCACGGCCAGGTCAAGGTCAGCGTCTTCAAAAATAATTGTCGGACTCTTGCCGCCTAGCTCGAATGAACATGGTGTGAGATTTTCTGCGGCCGCCCTGGCAACCAACTTGGCTGTGGGCACCGAGCCGGTGAATGAAATTCGATTGATTCCCGGGTGGGAGACGAGTGCGTTGCCCGCCTCGGCGCCAAAACCTTGGACAACGTTAAAAACACCCTCGGGTAGTCCGGCGAGTTTAGTGAGTTCGGCAAAAAAACTTGCGGTGAGCGGGCTCCACTCGGCCGGCTTCAGAACGACAGTGTCACCCGCTGCCAATGCGGGGGCAATTTTCCAAGTGGCCAGCATTAACGGCGCATTCCACGGAGTTATCAAGGCAGCAACACCGGCGGGGTCCCATGACACTTTGTTGAGGTGCCCACGCGTTTCCAGATCGGGGTGGTGTAGCTCGTTGATCGCCCAGTCGGCGAAGAATCGCAAGTTGTGGGCGACTCGAGGCATCACACCCCGGCGATGTGAACGCAGAAGTGAACCGTTGTCGAGTGTCTCCAATTGTGAAAGAACTTCAATATTTTCCTCAACGAGGTCTGCAATGGCATGCAAGATTCGACCACGCTCTGCCGGACTGGTTCTCGCCCAGCCGGTGAAGGCGCTGCGAGCGGCGTCGACTGCGAGATTGACCTCGAGCGCACCACCCTGGGCAAACCGTCCAATCAAATCACCCGTGATGGGTGATTTGTCCTCGAATTGCTGGGATGAAGCCACCCGGGAACCGTTGATCCAGTGTCGAGTATCAACTGAGATGTTCAGTCCACCGGCAAAAATCTCAATGGCGTCGCTCAAGGTGTCATCCTTTTCTTCAAATTCACAAATCGTTTGGATCCTAACGGTATTCTTGCACGATTGCCAATGAATTCCTAAAGCAAGGAGCACCAATCATGTTTTTACGACCACGCGTCGCAATTCTTGGTCGATTCAGCAAAAAGGCGAGTGCCATTCGATTCGGAGAGGTCCTTTCGGCACGTGAGTTGGTGGAGTTGGTGGAGTTGGTATGGACCGCTGGAGGCGAGCCGATCACCTACCTGCCGGTACCTGATCGGGACTGGTCATTTGGGCTGCAGGGGGTTGACGCGGTACTTCTGCCAGGGGGTGGTGACATTGATCCAGCCTGTTACGGCGGGGAAGTTCACTCTGAGGTCTACGACGTTGATGTTTTACAGGATCAGTCAGATTTTGATTTAACGGAGGCCGCGTTGGCCACTGGAATCCCGGTTTTGGGTGTGTGCCGGGGTATGCATATTCTCAATGTGTTTAAAGGTGGCTCCTTGGTTGAACACATGCAGGATCCACATCGACATATGGTCCAAAACGTAGCCATTCCAGAATCAGCCGGTCTTGGAATTGTTGGGGATATCACCATCTCGTGTTATCACCACCAAGCAATTCGTGAACCAGGTGAGGGAATTGAGGTCACGGCGCGGGCAGGTGACGGAACAGCTGAAGCAATTTCCATAATTGGGGCCGGTTGGTGCAAAGGCGTGCAGTGGCACCCGGAAGACACTTGGCGCAATGACCCTGATCAATTGTCATTAATGCGGGAATTTCTTGCTCAGGTTTATTAACTAATCAGTTTTGACGGCCAAGCAAATCGCACGGAGCATGTCGGCAGCCTCGCCTCGTTCCTTTGGCTTGATATTTGCCACCACGAAGCGCTCTTCCGCGTTAAATTTTGGGAACAGTCTTTTCATTAGCCGGCGACCTGAGGGAGTGAGTCGCACCATGACCAGTCGACCGTCAGTTTCTGATTTAGTCCGGCTGACCAAGCCGCGGGTTTCTAATGTAGTTAGGACCCCGGAAAGAGTCGCTTTGGAAAACCCGCCCTCAGCGGCAATCGTTCGAGTTTCAACAGGTTCCCAAATCCAAGTGACCCAAAGGACGACGAATGCGGTCCAAGTGAGGTCGTGTGGGGCAAGAACCGTGCGTTCCATGTGATTGCGAACCGCATTGGCAGCGCGAAATAGGTTCGAAGCAATTGCCATGGCTTCGAAGTCCAGAACTAAACCATCGAGTTTTTGAGCTACCGCAGACTCGGTTTCGGTAAGTGTATGTTCCCCTGCCACGTGGCCTCCTCGTAATGGAAGCTTCATTATGTCCCATTTACGGGCTGGGCTTGCAAAATACAATGCCAAACTCCATTATTAGCGAATAGTTCGTACCCAAACGATTCGCCGAGGAGCTTTGATGCAGAAAACCGAAGTACAACTTGCAGACCTTGATCTTTATGAAACCGGAGCTCCGTGGGCCGCCTTTGACGAATTGCGAGAAATAGACCCAGTGCACTGGGATCCCGAGTTTGACGGTGGAAAAGGTTTCTGGTCGATCACGGGCTATCACGATATTGTCAAAGTTTTGCGAGATACAATGACCTTCTCCTCGGAAACGGGAGCGGTAAACCTCGAAGAACTTGATCACGAACAAATAGACACTCGACGGTCCATGTTAGAAACTGATGGAGCACGGCATCGATCATTACGTAAACTTTTGCAACCAGAGTTCACTCCCAAGGCCGTTGCTGAATACGAAACCTTCCTTCGAGGACTTACCGCAACAACACTGGATAACGCCTTTGCCCAGGGTTCGTTTGATTTTGTCTCCGATGTGAGTGCCGACTTCCCTATTCGTGTGCTCGCCCGAATGCTGGACGTGCCCGACGAGGACACCACGCGCCTCATTGATTGGGGAAATCGCATGGTGGGTAACACCGACCCAGATCATGCGGATGTGTTGGCCAATAGTCCTGAAAGTGAGCAATTTCGCAACTTGCCATTCCGTTCCCCAGCAGCGCTTGAAGTCTTCGACTACGGCTTCGCGTTGGCCAATGCTCGTAGAGGCAAAGCTGGTAAGGATCTTGTTTCAACACTGGTTAATACGGAGCCATCTGATGGAATCCCCATTGATGACCGAGACTTTCGAAACTATTTTTTACTGCTGGTTGTGGCAGGAAATGAAACTACCCGCCACACAATTTCACACACCATGAATGCCTTGATGGAAAACCCGGATCAACTACGAAAATTACAAGAAAACCCTGAGTTAATTCCATGGGCGGTTGAAGAGTTCTTGCGGTGGGCATCCCCGGTATATCACTTCCGTCGGACCGCCACCAAGGACCTTGAATTTGGTGGTAAAAACATTAAGGAAGGCGACAAGATAGTCACGTGGTTTGCATCAGGAAATCGAGACGCAACGGTCTTTAATCAGCCTTATCAATTTGATGTCACCCGAAACCCCAACGAGCACATGACCTTTGGTCGCGGTGGGCCACATATGTGTTTGGGCAATGCGCTGGCTCGATTGGAAATCAAGGTAATGTTTGAGGACTTGGTGAGTCGGATTGATTCAATAGATCACACCGGTCCGGTTCGGTACTTGCGCAGTAATTTTATCCACGGAATCAAGGAGTTTCCCGTGAAAGTGAACCTGCGCTCACAGTAGCTTTAAACGTAGTTTTCAAGAAAGTAGTCAACGAGTTTGTGGGCTCGTGCGACTGATTGCGCATCAAGTGCTTTAGTGCTCGAAATCAACACTTTTGGGTCCTGTCCATCTTCTTCAATTTCTTTTTCCCCTGAAGCTGAAATCCAAGCCAATAATGTCTCAGAGGTTACTTCAGGATGAAACTGCAAGGCCAAATTTTTACGAAGTGCGAATGCTTGAGGGGCAGCGGAGTTGTGAGCCAACAGGGTCGCCCCGGCCGGTGGGATGAAACTGTCGTAATGGAATTGAAACCATGAGCCGGCAAGTTCTGGAGTGTCAGATTCAACAGTTGCCCAGCCAATTTCTGTCTGTGGACCAGGGGCCACGCTTCCACCATGGGTTCGGGCAAGCAACTGTCCGCCAAAACAAATCCCGAGTATGGGTACACCGGCTGAATCTGCGTCTTGAAGCCACTGCACTTCGGGCTCGAGCCACTTGCCAATTTTTTCATCATCCCAAGCACCCCACGGAGCTCCCATGACCACGATTGCGTCATAGTCGGATGGATTCGGGAATTGAAACTCAACATTTGGTGAGTGGAAGTTTTTAGGTGGAACCACGACCGTTTCGGTAACCTCAAAGCCACGTTGGGCGAAGCGTTCGGCTACGGGGCCTGGTGGGCTTACATGATCATGTTCGAGAAAAAGTACTTTCATTTCACGCCTTCAATTGTCAAAGATGAGGTAGAGTTGGAGGCGATCGTTGGTGCCCTAACGATCCAACCGTACGATCCCACACAGTGGCCAAATGAGCAATGTTTCGTGTCGATAGTTCCCTAAAAGGAGATATTTTCATGCAAGTAGATCTAGCTGAAGTTCGCCAACGACTTCAAGATCAAGACATTGATATTTTGCGACTCGTCTTCTCTGACGTATTGGGAATTACCCGTTCAAAAGACCTCATGGTGTCCCAATTGGAACGAGCCGCCCTCAACGGGCCAGCCTTCTGCCAGGGAACTTGGGTCACCACGACACGGGGCGGAGTGCTTGACGGCCACGGCAGCATCTCCGACGGACTACCGGACTTGGTCACTCGGTTGCTCCCAGATTCAATTCGCCTGCTTCCTTGGGAGTCTGGAGTCGCCGTTGGTATTGCTGACTCATTTGAGCCGAGTGGCGAAGAAAGTCCGGTTGCACCTCGGTCCATTTTGAAACACGTATTGGCCCAGTACGAAGCACTGGATTTGATCCCGGTTTGCGGTCCGGAATTGGAGTTTTATCTGGCAAAGCGCACCGACCAGGGTTGGGAACGCGTCCTGAACAAAACTGGCCGCGTTTACACAACCGGGGCGCACGTTGACGCAGACGGACTCTTCCTTCACATGATGCGAATGATCGATCAGCTCAATATCGGCGCGTTCGCGGGTAACCACGAATTTTCACCATCGCAATACGAAATCAACCTGTGGCACGACGACGCACTCTCAGCAGCTGACCGTACATTTCTGTTCAAGGCTGGGGTCAAAGACATAGCCGCTCGGCACGACATTCTGGCGACGTTTATGGGAAAGCCGTGGAACGACGAAGGGGGTAGTGGTTTCCACTTGCACTTCTCCGTGGTTGACAAAAATGGTGAAAATAAAATGCATGACTGCGGAGCTGGTCTCAGTGAGGTTGCCAACCAAATGATTGCAGGTGTTGTCGCTCACGCACCGGCCCTTGCAGCAATGACCAACCCAACGATCAATGCATTCAAACGCCTTGGCCCGGATACGTTGGCGCCGTATCGCGCTAACTGGGGTTGGGATAACCGCAGCACCATGATTCGGATTCCACCAGAGCGTGGTGCGGGCACTCGTATTGAATTACGAATCGGTGATGGCGCAGCGAATCCCTACATCGTGATTGCTGCTGTACTGGCGGCAGCACTAGATGGAATCAAAAACGAAATGCAACCACCCGCACCGGTTCTTGGTTGGTCTTATGAAGATGAGTCCGCAGAAATACTGCCCCTGACGCTGACATCTGCCCTTGGCGCCCTTGATGCGGATGCAGTTCTGCGCGAACACCTGGGAGCAACATTTGTCCAGACATTCATGACGCTAAAGCGTGATGAAGTCGAACGTTACATTGCCGCCGGCAACAGCGAGGACAACAGGGAAGTAACTCGTTGGGAGCTAGAAGAATATATCGAGGACTACTAAATTGAATCAGGTTTCAGACCTTATTTGATTTGTCTGCAACAAGGCGACCACCATTAAATGTCACGCCCACTTCACGGTAATAGCCACCAATTATTTCGTCAACGGGCAACAGGGCCGCTGGTTCATCCCACGGTGAATCAAAAAGGTTCAGTTCAGTTGTAGCACTCCATGGCGCACCGAGATCAGCGTCAACGCCACCCATGGTGACCAGCTGCCACAGGGAGTTTTGTTCCTGGGTTGGATCAAGGGACGGGACAATTCGATGATGCAGCATCGAATGACCGTTAACAAAACCATTGGACTCAGCTGGAGCCTCAAGAGTCCAGCGGGCGGTAGCCAGTCGGTGATCGTAAGCCGCCAGGCTGGCACCGAACTGTGCACCGGCTTCAACACGCGGCGCAGCTTTGCCGTGATTCATGGCTCGCGTCATGTGAATGCTGCCAAGTTTTTTAGGGTATCCCTGATACATGCCGCGACCGATTGCGAAGTCAGTGGTGACCCAGATGAGAACACAACGGCTGTAGACGGTTCCCTCGTAGGCGCAACGCACAACTACGAATGCTTCAAGGTATTGCGAGCGAGCAGGATCGAGTAGTTCCGCCCCACCTGTGCTGCAGGACTGCCAGTCCGCCCAGATGAACGCAACAGCGCCAGGGTCTTCTGGGGCTAGGTCAAGCTCTGGTGGAAGCAAAGCACGCACATTCGCAGGGTCCGTCCGGTATTCGACGGTAAGCAAGGTCCCCGAGTAATACCACGGCATTTCCGGTACTAGGGCGGTCTTACCTGAGGGGGTGAAAGGTGGTAGGAATCCGGTCATGGGAAGAGTTTAGGGCACGAACGTTAATCGTTTGTATCCGAATGGTCACAATTTCCCTTTGTTTCCGGGAATAACGCCAAAGTGCTTGACGAGCTCTGGTCTACGCGGGATCCTCATCTCCACTTGGGTCCCCACCCCATTTCACTGAGGAGTGACATGTCGAATCTTAAATCAGCACCTGAAGAAACAGCTCGAACGTCATTGGGTAAAGCTCGTTTGGGCGTTTTTGGGATTGTATTCTTCGTGGTGGCTGCCGCTGCACCTTTGGTCGGTATGACCGGTGGCGTCCCTGTTGCCATTGTTTTGGGTAATGGTGCTGCAGTTCCAGGCACCTACCTCATGGTCGGAATTATTTTGCTTTTGTTTAGCGTGGGATACGCAACTATGAGCCACTACGTAACAAACACCGGCGCTTTTTTTGCATTCATTGGCCGCGGATTGGGAGTTTCCATCGGTGTGGGCTCAGCCTTCGTTTCATTACTCGCCTACTTGGCGATTCAATTGGCGGTTTTCGGTTTCTTCGGGGTTGTCATGGCCGGCGAAATGAATAACTGGTTTGGTGTAGATCTCGCTTGGTGGGTTTGGGTGTTCATCGCCTGGGGCCTGGTTTTTGTTCTTTCATGGTTCAGTGTTGATATCGGGGCAAAGTTCCTCGGTGTTCTCTTAATCCTTGAACTTGGAGCCCTTCTATTGGTTGGACTTGCAGTGCTGTTCTCGGGTGGGGGATCTGAAGGATTGCAACTAGGTGACTCTTTTGCCCCGGCAGCAATCTTCGCAGGGGCCCCTGGAATTGCATTTGCATTTGCCTTCGCGTCATTCATTGGCTTTGAAGCAACTGCGATTTACGGTGAAGAAGCAAAGAATCCGAAGAAGACTGTCCCGCGCGCCACCTACTTGGCAGTACTCATCATCACAATCCTGTTCGCGCTTGTCAGTTGGGCGATGGTGAGCGGCATTGGCTCCTCGGTAATAGTTGAAGAAACACTGGCACTCACGGGTGAACTCGGTGACCCAGCTCAACTACTTTTTGCCGTTGCCGACCAATACGTTGGAACCTGGTTGAGCGACGTCATGAGCGTCCTAGTGGTAACGAGTCTTTTTGCGGGACTGCTCGCATTTCAAAACTCTGCCGGTCGCTACT
>Ga0209702_10004282_pt1 | contig 20970 bp, 5 predicted proteins | sample FRY01_FD_187210 | JGI IMG/M metagenome (GOLD analysis project Ga0209702, IMG submission 187210) | Freshwater microbial communities from Lake Fryxell liftoff mats and glacier meltwater in Antarctica - FRY-01 (SPAdes) (version 2) | ecosystem: Environmental > Aquatic > Freshwater > Ice > Glacier... | reverse complement strand
ATGTGAGCGCTGGGGCTCGAACCCAGGACCTACGGATTAAAAGTCCGTTGCTCTACCAACTGAGCTACGCTCACTCACTTCGCCTTGGACAGGTGATGCCCGCCCTTATCGACACATGAAGTCTGCGAACCTTACCGGGAAATTTGGCTTTTTCCACATGGTTCGAGCCAATGCTGCGAAAAGATCCCTGGAATGCGGTTCAATTTTGGAGTTTGAGAAAAATTCAAACGCGAAATTTAATCCGCCTCAACAACAACTAAGCCCAAACGCTGCAACTTTGAACGGCATTCGTCACGCTCGCGGCTACGGTTCAGACTGACCCATGTCGGATCCTGAGCGGCCATGAACGCAGCATCAGAAAAGGGCGGCGCAATCCCCGTTGTCGCAGCGTTTGCCGTTAATCGCTGGACGACACCAGAATCCAGTCGTGTCAGAAATGTCGATTGCATGCGGTAGTCCAAAAACGCCTCCCAAACGATTGGAAACAGCGGAGCGACGATCTGCTCACCCAGTGTTGTTGCGTATTGGCGAATTTCTAACTGAGCGTGGCTGTCCATTCGCAGCGCAAGAAAATGCAGCAAATTGTGAAGATCAATTTTCCAGTAGGCTTCCGTATAAGTCGCAAGTGGCAAATCTTTGCGAGCCTGTTCGCGAGCGACGCCGGATGAGATGCGGCCTTGATAGACGTCGCGGATCTTTGACTGGAGTTCCGTTTCTTCCTGCGTGAGACGTTGCCCCAGATCGGCGGGTAGCGAATCGCCGCTGCCTTGACGATTAGTGTCCGCCTGAGTTCTCCATTCATTCGGATCGGTCGTCTGAGCGGACTCAATCGCTAACGAATACCGTGTGCTGTATTCGTTAATGTTGGCCGTGCGATGCCGCACCCATTGGCGCCAACAGTCCATGGGGACTCGAACAAGAAATTTGATTTCCGCCATTTCAAAGGGAGTTGTGTGTCTGTGTCGAAGCAAATATCGAATCAGCGTGCGGTCGTCGCTGACTTTCTTTGTTCCTTCACCGTAGCTGACGCGAGCGGCCTGCACGATGCTGCTGTCATCTCCCATGACATCCACGAGACAGACGAATCCATCGTCCAGCACGGAGAATTTTTGCCAGCGGAGTGCATCGAGCTGAGTTTTTCGCTCAGCAGCGGATTTTCGAGTTTCGGACGTCGTAGTTTCCTGAGACATGATTTGCCAATATCGAAATGAGATTCAGAGTTGTCTTGCGCCGTTCAATGTCCGGGCGGGTAACTGTATAATTTGGGCGGCAGTGTATCCAATGTCTGCGCGGTCATGAAATTCCAGGGGCCATTAGTCATGTTTTTTACTTATCTTGATGGCACGCTGGTCGGCAGACTCCTGATTGCTGGCGATGAAAATGGCCTGCGACACGTTTCCTTCGCAAAATCGCACTTCAGTGCCCCGGTTACAACTCCGGAAGAAGACTGGGAGGCCCAGGAAAAACCGTTCAAAGAAGTCATAAAACAACTCAACGCGTATTTTTCGGGTAAACTGCAGGATTTTGATTTGCCGCTGGCACCCGAGGGAACCGAATTTCAGCAAAAAGTCTGGATGGCGTTGCGGAACGTGAAATTCGGCACAACTGCCAGCTATGGCAGTATTGCGGCTCAAATTGGCAATCCGGCAGCGTCGAGAGCGGTTGGAATGGCGAACGGAAGAAACCCAATTTCGATTATCGTTCCCTGCCATCGCATCATCGGCAGCACCGGAAAACTGGTGGGGTACGGCGGCGGACTCAGCCACAAAGAGACGCTGCTGAAACTCGAACGATCGAAGCCACAATGAAGACGTGACATCAGCTCCCACAACAGAATTTACCGATTGGTGAATTTGCGAAGTTCTGAAAAGATCTACCGCCCACTGCGGGTTCGTTACCCAGACATTGCTTTCCCTAAACCGTTCAAAATTCAGGGAAGGCATGCGGTCTGTCACTTGCCACAATCTTGCATTGCAGTCGCCACCTTCGCCGCGTCGATTCTTCTGACACTACTGTGCATGGCACGGGATATGGTTTAGTGCCAATTTGCGAGCCGTCTTTGTTCGTGCTGAGTCCAATCGATGTCTGCAGTTCAGTACAACAATTCCATGAGTGCGGCTGATCGACGGCGGCGGCGATTGGTGGTTGATATGGAACCAGATCTCTCACTGACGGACAAAGATTCTCAGGTCACTGAAAATAACGATTTACGAACGAACGCAGCATTTCCAATGTTGTCGCGCGATCAGCTAATTCGACGCATCGTTTCGCCTCGGTTGTGGAAACATCTGACCGTTGCGATTGTCCTGACATTCCTGCCCGTTATTTTCGCAGTTGTCACATGGTCGTCGTCGATGTTGCCAGTATCTACCGAAACAGCAACCATGACATCACGCCTTGATGCCTTGCGTGGACTGTCCGGGTTAAAGCTCTTTGCGGCAGCGCAGTTCTGTCTGGTAATTGGATGGGTTCGGTCGGCCAGCGCGGTCGATTTTCGAGGGCGTTATCGGTGGTGGCGATGGATGGCAATCATCTTGTTTGCAGCGTCATTTATCTTGCTTACGGGCTCCGCTGAATTCTTTGTAAACCTAGCCGCTAAAGCATTGCAACCACTCTTTGGAAGAATTGACGCTGCCAGACCTGCGTTGATGATCGTACCAGCCGGCGCTGGCATGGCGCTGATACTTCGACGTTTGATTCCGGATATGGGCCGCTGCCGCCTGGCACAGTCACTGGTCGTGATTTCGACGGTACTGCTGATCGTTCGTGCCGTCACTGGAGTTCGGCTGAATTCTCCAATGGAAGTCTTTCATTTGAGGACCTTTGAATTGCTGATCTCCGGACTTTTGCTGTCTGCATTTCAGCTACACGCTCGATACGTAATTCACGTCAATCCGAATCCGCCGTTGGCTGACACTCCAGGCAAATCTGTCGATGCGGAAACGCCATCAGCCTGTCAACTTGCGCCGCAGGCCAAAGACAAAGCCAACAAGAAGCAGAAGCTCCGCAAAGCCGGCTGATTGGCCGCACAAAATAAAAACACCCGCCGCAGAGCGGCGGGTGTCAGGTTTTTAATCAACCAAAGTTGATTACTCTTCACGCTTTCGTCGAATGGATTTTGGCACCAGCATTAGCAAGGCTCCGAGAATCTTTGCGGAGGCCGTTGGGCTGGCCGCTGACGCATCATTTGCAACTTTTGAATGCATGACTGCATCCTGCTTTGCATTGTCCCACCAAAGCTGTTCGCTCCAGTCCGCCAATACATCATCCGTTTCCTGCGTTGCCAGCTTACCATCGACGGTTGATATGTCGATTGCTGGAAGGCGATTCACGACCGATGCCGGAGCTTCAATCGACCCAAGGTCCACCATTTCGACGACAGTACCAACCTGAACGGCAGGAAACTCACTGCCATCTGTGTCTGTGAGACTGACGGTTGTGGTCGTCACCGGCATTTCCGAAAGATCATTTGGAAGTACCGCGAGCACTAGTTCAGACGTCGATTCGAATGCAACAACAGGTTGAGTTGTTGACGAAATCGTCCATGTCAGCGACGTGCTCCAGTTACCAAATTTTTTATCGACAGTGCTGAAAGCTCTAATCCAGACACGGTATTCACCTGGAACGAGAGGCGTGGCGACCGTATACGAGTTGCCACTCAGCCCACTCTGGCTAAATACTGCGACATTTGGAAGATTCGAGCGTGAGATAAAAATCTCGTACGTCGATGGGTTGCTGAGCACGAGCGACCATGAAATTTCTGGAGTCCTGTTCGACGAATTCGGAATCGGAGTAAGTCGTGGTACGTCACCAACAACGACACTCCACGTGACCGGAGGGCTCCAGGCACTGAAAGTACTAAGAGCAGTGCTGAATGCTCTCACCCAGACTCGATACTCACCGCCAGGCAATGCTGGCGTTACCGCAAACGTGGTTCCTGAAAGAACAGTTTTTCGGATCAAGGCTGTATTTGGAGCAGACGTGCTGGAAATAAAGACGTCATAATTTGTCGCTCCCTGAACTCCAGCCCATGAAATCACTGGCCTCTGAAGGTTGGAATTGGGTATCGAATTCACGATAGGCGTTCCGCCGACTTTGAATTCGATCCCAGTGCCGAAAGCGGTGATTGTCGCAGGCACTGCGGGGACAATGGCACCTGTCGCTGTTGTGATTGCAGGCACGGCATTCACGACAGCTCTTACAAAGGCTTTGTACTGACCATTTTCCAAGTTGGTCGGCCATGAAAATGTCGTAGCTGTGATACCTGGGATTTGCTGAACCAATTCAAGACGGGAGTTTGCAGGATTGATCTTATAGAGCACGATGTCATAAGAATCTGCACCCGTGGTTTTGCTTCCAAACGGAACCGTCATATTGTTCCATGTAAATACAGGCTTTGTAATAAACGTCGCCTGCGGCGGTCCAGACAAAACTGGCGCTGTCGCGACTTCGAATTTAGTTGCCGTGCTCCAAGTACTGTTCTGGACGACGCCATTTGTGGCACGCACCCAATAGGTGTAACGACCAATTGGGAGATCTGTCGTTGGTGTGTAGCTGAGTCCTGAAACTGCCGGGATACGCAGGATCGGGCTGATACCATCCGAATCATTGGAAATCCAAAGATCGTAAGTGATCGAGCCAGCTACCGCTGTCCAGGAAAACGTCGGTTTGCCTGTTTCGACACGTCCAACCGGTGCAGCAACAGGCGGTGTTACGATCCGGATTCTCTGAGGTCGGCTCCAGAACGACGGAATCCGTTCATCCGCTGCTGTCAACGGATTGTCTGTATTTGAAAATGTGCGAACCCAAACAATGTATGTTCCGATTCCGATATCGTTTGGTGGAGTAAACGACGTACCGGAAACGTCCGTGAACACTAAGGGATTGGCAGTACTATCGGCCTGCTTAATCCAGACGGTGCTCTTTTCGGCACCAAGAGGATTGACCCACGTAATCGTCGGCCGATTACTGTTGGTGACCCAATCCTGATTTGAAGCTGTTTTCGGAGTCAGCGAAGAAATCACCGGTGGAGCCGTGATTTGGAAAGTGGCAGGCGGACTGAACGCCGTGCTGACCTGAGTTCCCGGTGAACCAGTTGCCGGGAAGTTGATTTCTCGGAAAGTGAACGTGTAGTTTCCAAGTGGCAGATCAACAGGCAACGTATAAGAATTGGATGCCGGAATGATCTGGCTGAACACAACGCCCTGATTACCCCAGCCGCGATTGATGATCAATTCGAAGCTGTCCGCCCCTGCAATCAGTGGCCAATTGAAGGTCGGTTTCGTAGTACCAACTTCCCCCATCGGAGCCGTCGCGACAGGAGTCTGGTTCACGGTGAACAGTCTAGGGTCGCTCAGCACGCTGCTGTCACCCGTGACGTTGAAACCACGCACAGTGACATAATAGTCCGCCATTCGAAGATCTGCTGGCGGTGTCCAACTGGTCGTCGTAAGGCCGCTGACTTGGTAGGCAACTTGGTTATCCGTGAGTTCCGTCAGGATAATTTCGTAGTTCGTCGCACTGAAGATCGGGTTCCAGGTAATCGTGGGGCGCAGATTCAGCAGTGTCGAGTTGTTAATCGGGGCTGTGATTGTCGTCGGTGTCCGGACATTGAATGCGGACGCTGCACTCCAGTCACCCGCCAGACCAGCAGCGTCTACTGCTTGAACTCGCACGGTGTATGGTCCGAGAGCCAGATTCGTTGATACTCCGTAATTTGGAACAAATCCAGTGGTTACGTTCAGGCTGACGGAATGCGCCACAGTCCCTGAACGAACCGATGTGATCTCCACGATGTAGGCGGATGACCCAGCCACAGCATTCCAACTGACGATCGGACGATGCGTCAGAACATCACCAGTCGGTGCTGACACAGCAATTTTGGCCACTGTGAATGCATAAGTTGTCGTCGCCGTCGGTGCGTTCACATCTCCGGAACGATCAAAGGCAGTGACAGATACGGTGTAGTTGCCCGGAAGTAGAGTTGACGTGACGTCAACCTGATTCACTGAAATGTTGGATTGAGTGAATCGAACATTACCATCGGAGTCGCGTACGGTCACAGTGTAGTGATGATTATTGACGTTATTTTGCCATTCGATTCGCGGCGTCTGATCGGTCGTGATTGGAATCAACCCATCGGTCAGATTGAAGTCAACCGGTTTGATCACGACTGGCGTCTGTGGAGTTGGTAACTGCGTGATTGTGACGGCATAGTCTTCAACTTCACCGCCAACAACACGTCCCGTTGGTTGCAGACCGCCCGCCGTGCTGATGCGGAAACGCATGTACGTCGCACCCAGCGAGGCCGATGATGGAATCATCACGCTGAGAGCATTCACACCGGCGACAACGTTGTAGGCGGTATGCTCCGATGATTCAAAAATGCCGTTGCGGTTCAAGTCCAACCAGGCATCCAGCTTGCCAGCGATTGAGGCCGTGACGTTCATCGTTGTCGGAAGTGAAACGCCCGTCGTGCGTTCAAACAGTGATGTGAATATGACGCCATTGTCAGTATCCAGATTGGCAGCGACGCTTGGCTGACCGTTGAAGTCACTCGTGACGCCGGAACCCAGCCAGAGATTGCCCACTAGTTCATGAGCCGCTCCGTTTGGCTTCAATGTTCCGTAGCTATCCGGAGCATCGCCGTAATCCACCGTCCGAGTTCGCAGCGAGAATGATCGTGTGGAAGTCAGACCAGCCGTATCCGTGACTCGCAACGATGCGTTGTATTCAGCCGGAGCTGTAATACCCGCAGCCTGCAATACAGTCCAACTGAGTGGTGGCAAAGGCACGGCATTTGTCGTCGTGTTGGTTTCGAAGACGCCGTCACCATTCAAATCCCATGTGTAATTCAACACATCGCCAAACGGAAGATCTGGATCGGTTGAAAGACTCGCGTTAAGATTCAGACTCTCGCCAGCATCAATGTCGTAATTGTCCGTCTCCGCCGTCGGAGCATCATTGACGTTTGCTACGAAGATCGTAAACGTCACTGAATCTGACAAATTGACGTTTGGAGCGATAGCCGATCCGCTGTCCCGCAATTGCAGTGTCACTTCCGCAGAACCCGCGGTGTTCAACCTTGTCTGGAACTGCAACTGACCGTTCGGCAGCATCGAAATGGAATCGAACACTAAGTTGCCGGTCAAGCGATTCACGGTCGGCATAACATCCAACCATGTCAGAGGTGTCTGTCCTCCAATTTCATCCAGCGCGGTATCCCGAGCAGAAGCGAATGCCGACACGACTGAATACGTTCCAAGTCCCGCATCCTCCAGAATCATGACCGGAGTCACCACCGGATTCAGCGTAATTACCGGCTTGTCGTTGACCGGAGTCGCTGTGATTTTGAACGTTTGCACGGCACTCGGTTCACCAGCGGAATCGCGGAACAGAATCTGCACATTGGCGATGCCGTTGACGTCCTGCCCGGTTTGGTATTGCAGACGCCATGTCTGTGTCGGTGTGTCAAAGGTGACCGACGGGGGTACTACGAAAAAGTTATCCTTGTTCCATGGGCTTGCAGCACCTGCAATAGTCGTCACTGAAGTTACAGTGACGTCCGGAACGAGCATTTGAGGCTCATCCTTTGGCCCAGCCGAAGCAACAGTCACAAAACCATCGACGATCCGCAGTCCAGCGTCTTCGGTAACCGTCTCGGTAAACGGCAAAGGATCACCCATCAGCTTGAATGTTGGAGCATCGTTCACCGCTGTCACAACGATGTTAAACGTCTGCAAATCGCTATCACTGTTTAGAGCAGACGTATCCCGGAGCAGGATGGACACGTTCGCTGTGCCGTTAGCGTTTGGTGCCACGGTATAGGTGAGCTTGCCATAATTCGGGGAACCAACAGTCATATTCACCGCTGGGGCTACGAGGAAGAAGTCATCCTTCGACCATGTTGTCGGTGAGCCCAATGGTCCCGTGACATTAATGATGGCTGTGAGTGTTTGATCTTCGTCACGTGGCCCAGCAGAGGCGTTAGTCACAAACAGTGGCACGACCTGTGCCGGTGCATCCTCCAGAATTGTTGGAACGGTCGGCACCGGATCAAAAGTTGGTTTATCGTTGATTGCAGCAACGTCGATACTGAACTGCTGAATTGACGGACTGTTGTCTGCCAGTCCGTCAGAATCAATGACTCGTATGTCATAGGTGATTCGCCCCGTCACATTCGGAGCGACTTCGTATTCCAGCCGTCCCGTCGGAGTCGCCGTATCGAAGATGATACGTGGAGCAGTCGTAAAGAATTCCGCGTCAGTCCAGAGACTGTTTTTGGATTTAAAAGTGAATCTGGAGGTCAAGGTCTGGTCTTCGTTCGGAGGTCCACCACTCAAACCGGTCAGGAAATTTGGATACGCCTGGAAACCAGAATCTTCATCAACGTTGATAATCAATGTTCCCAGTAGATTCGGGATGAGTGGATTGACCGTCGGTGGATCATTGATCGAACCAATATCGATCATAATCGTGTCCGAAGCCGTTTGAGCTGGTAATCCCGCGTTTGTGAATTGGCCTCGATCATTCGTAAAGACCGTGAGTGATGCTTTTGGATATACCAGACCGGAATCATTCGTCGAGAAGTAATTCGCTTCAGGAATGAACTGCAATTCGTTCAATGCGGCATTGATCGCAGCCACATCGCCAGCAAATGTCATCACCGAATCTGCTGTGCCATCACCTACAGTGAACGAAAGACCTGCGACGCCGTTCAGCGTCACCGTTCCATGGACTGCCGTCAGTGTGACTTCCAGAGTATTGTTTCCCAGAGCCACGTCCGGATCACCCACCATGATCGCATTGCCCGTGGCCGATCCGAAAATCAGCGGGATATCTTCTGCAGTCGATTGATCCGCTGGCACCATATTCACAGGTGCGTCGTTGATTTCATTGATCGTGAACTGCACGAGTTTCGTGGCCGCCGTATCGACGCCTGGCGAACCGCCGTCATCTGTCAATGTAAACGTCACATCGGCCGTGCCGTATTTGTCCTTGGTCGTCTTGTATTCAATCATGCCATTTGGAAGCACTTTGATCGAGTCGAATGTAAGGTTGCCTCCTGTAAGATTGATACTTGGAGTCCACGTCAGTGTTTGACCACCGTTTGCTGGCAATTGAATTTCATCCAACGCAGTACTGCGAGCTGCGGCGAAGCTTGTCACAAACGCCGCAGTCTTCAATCCCTGATTTTCAAAGTCCGTAATATTGACCACGCCAGGTGGAGCATAAAACGGAATGTCATTCACCGGCGTGACATTGATCGTGATTGTATCAGGATCACTATGCAGACCAAGACTATCGACCAATTCAATGCTGATCGTCGCAGTTCCGTTGACGTCCTGACCTGTCGTAAACGTCAGAAGCCCCGTCGTCGCATCAACATTTAGCGATGAGAAGAAGTTGGCCGCTGAGAACACACTGCCCGCAGGCACCGACACTGTCCATGCCGCTGTCACGGTTTGAGCCGGAACAGCAACACCAAATGCATCAACAGCACCAACAGGCGGCACCGCTTCGTACGGATCCGTCGCATTGCCTGGTTTCGCCGCAGTCAATACATTCATGCTGTACGTTGAGTCTTCAGCGGTAATGATCGTCGTCTGTGCCACTGGCAGCAGTGTAAACGTTGGTTTGTCGTTCACAGGCAGAACCATCAACTGCACGGTGTTCGACGTAGAAGCAGGCAGCGAAGGAGGACCACTGAACTGACCGCGATCGTTGGATGTGATCACGATTTGAGCCGGACCGAAATAATTCGCATTCGGAACAAATCTCAGACCACTCAAAGCAGTATTCAAATCGGGGATGGTGCCAGTAAACGTTTTTAAGGTATCCAGGGCGTTCGCAGTTCCAGATCCGGCAGTGAACGTCAAGTTAGCCAGACCAGAACTGGCGGGCAGCGAAAACGTTCCGTGAACAGCCTGGATCGTCATCGTCAACATATTGTCACCAAGAAACGCATCCTTATCAGACACGGTGATTGCGTTCCCGTTGACTGCACTGAAGACGATGAAAGTATCTTCATTCAACGACTGCAATGTTGGAATCGTGTTCACCGGAGCATCATTGACGCCATCGGTCACCACGATGGTGAACTTAGTTGTCCCGTCAGCCTGATTCGCCTGAAGCCGGTTGTTCGCCAGATCTTTGACACCAGTTGTCGCCGTATTGTCGATCACAATCGTGTAGATGTTATCAGACGCGAATACGGACGGAGAGATGAAGTAGACACTGTTTGTATTCGTATTGTATCGCCACAGATAATCCGTGTTTTCGACGAGCAATAAACCGTTTTGCCAGAGCTGAAATTGAGCTGAACTGATTGAAAGATCATCCACACCAATTCCCAGGTCAAGCAGCGACAGCACAAACTGCGTCAGCAATGGTGGACTGTCAACATGCAGCTCTGTCAGTGTCGGGTCAAGATCGCCGTTGCTGTTGTCCTGTGCCGGAGTCACGATGGATGCATAAGGGCCATTGAAGTCGGCTCTTTCGACGGCACCGACGTCGTTAAAGATTTCACCGCCGACACCTGAAGGCGGCTGCAGCGGATCATCCACTCGCAACTGACCGTACGCATCGCGGGATGGCGATACGATGTCAGACGCCGGGATGCCGAGATCGGTCTTTACGGCGAGATACCCAGTTCGGTCCGCAAGGCTTTTCAAAGAACGGTCGATCGGAATCGCACCGTCGAAGATTCCGTCCAACGGATTCGAATCTCCCGCCAGATAATAATTATCAGTCGCGGCATTGACGAAAAGTCTGTTCGCCAGATTGTCGGCAATTTCATTGCCACTCGGAACACCGGAAACCCTGGTATTTACACCAGGAATTACTGGGATGCCTCGGAAATACGTGCGTGCCACAACCGTGGTACTTGACGATGCGTCCACGAACACACCGAAATTAGTATTCACAATCAGATTGTTCAACAGTGTGGGACTGGCGTTGTTTTCGACGCGAACACCAACAATAGTGTTACCCGGCGTTAGTCTGCCAACGATTGTATTGTTAATGATCTTGCCGAACGGCACAGCCGCCGGAGGCACCCCACCACTCGCCACGGCTTGGCCACCAAAGCTGATTCCGTCAGAGCCAAAACGTGCGATCACGTTATTTGTAACGACGACGCCAGGAGCCAATCGCTGTGAGTTCGTCGTCAGGAAATTGATTGGCGTGCCGGGATGCGACATGCCAGTGCCAGACTCGCGATCGCTGGATGAAATGTGGATTCCATCTTCGCTGACATCGCGGATAATGTTGTTTTCGACAACAAAATTCCCCTGCTGCCGCAGCAGATTCTGGTCGCAGCGTATATATCCGCCATTAGGGTCAGGGAAGACGACATTATCGAGGTAAACCCCGATCGGGTCGAACAATCCTTCTGGAGTACCGGTGGCGTCTTTCGAATAGATAAACTCAATCAAATGTGTCCCGGCTGGTACGCCAACAGATGCGGTCACGTAGCCACTGCCCGGTGTGGCCGTCGTTGTTTCAAACGCAGGGCCACCATCTGTTTTACCGCCGATGAAAACCTGAAATTTGCCGTTAGAAACACCGCCAACTAATTGCGGTATGAAGCGATAATCGAACGTGATTACACCTAAACCCGTGCTCACGACCGTCGTTAGTTTTGACTCCTGATTTCCAGAGATCGGCCCGGACTTCGCACCAAAACTACCACCAACCCCTGAAGGCGGATCGATGAATGGTATGTTCGGCACGCGCCATGGCGTGTCACCGAGATCCGGCTGCCAACCTAGCTTCGCGAAGTTCTCCGTTTCAAAATTGTCTGAAGCGGCCGACAGGCCCAGATTTGCTCCCGATATGTACTCGCGATTCGTGTCAATCGTCTCGGAAATTTTGATGCCTTGTTCGTCTGCGTCGGCTGGTGCTGCAAATTCGCGGCCTCGACGAATTTCGACCTGATACGGACCAGTGAGAATCTGCTGCGGTGCCGTCGCCCCTGGATCTTGCGGCACCGTAAACACGGCGGTATTCGTTGTGGACGCACTGATCGCTTCGCCGCGTTCGGTCCAGCCGATGATAATGTCGTCGATGTAAAACCCTTCGAAGGCATTGTTCTGCCCGCGACGGGAGTCGTTCAGGTTGCCGTATTCGTCCAAGCTCAACAGAGCATTGTTAATAATTCCCCCGGCCAAATCTAAATCATCTAAACGGGTGGTTTGGTTGTCGGTCTGAGGCATCGTACCGGTGTCTTCGTTCGCGTTGATTCCCAGTGGATTCGACACGGTATCCAGAATCGTACCCGCAGTGCTGAAATCAAATCGCAACCGCAGTCCGGTCATGTTCGCGTATTTGCCGAGGTCCACGCGAGCCTGTCGCCACGATCCGCTGTTGTCCCACAGCGGTTGAATTTGTTGCTGTTGTCGATTGTCCGAATCCGCGTTTAACGAATGTGAAACAAAGTCCGGGATTTCGGTAAATAAGTTCTCTGCGACTATCGGCAGACCGGTACCGGGATTGATTGGCACATTGTTTGTCGCGACCAGTTCCCACGGTCCGTCGTTCGTGGAGATGAAGACGCGAGCGGCGTCACGCATCTGACCATCCGGCGAGACTGTGTTTACATCTTCGGACTGCAGGAAGTAGTTGAAGTACATCGTCGGTGCATCAACGCTTGACGCTGTTCCGGTATTGCTGGTCAAATCAAACGGATTGGTGATCACACTGCCGTACGCGCCACCAGGCAGGTTGTAATTGTTTTGAATGTTGGGGTTCGACGTGAGGTCACGCTGAAAGTCGTTATTCAGAATTCCGAACTGTGTATTGGTATCCTGGTAATTCAAATAGTCAGTCGTCGCATCCGTGTGTCTTTCAAGTCCGAAGTACAGGCTGACTCCACCCTGGGCCTGACTGTTCGTTCGGCCATTTCCCTGACCATCTGTGACTGTCATGCTTTCAGACGACGGATTGCGGCTGTCATCATAAAGCGGATTGATACCGTGCCCCGCTTCTGTCCCTTGTCTTGTCGTCGTATGCCACAGGTTGAAGTCGAGCGGTGAGAACGCCAAACCTGTTGTACCGGCGAAGTTCGTCGCGATATTTGAAACCCCTTCGTAGAAAACCGTTTGCAGGGGTGCGCCTGCACCTGTACCGAACGCATATAAACGCCCAGTTGTATCGAGAGCAAACAGCGTGTTCTTGAGCGTTCCGCCGTTCACGTTTTGCGGGCCCAATGTCAGACTCGTGAAGTTAACACCAGCAAAACCAGTCGCTCGAAAATCACGAATCAGCGTCGCCTGACCGTTCGTAGTATTTATGCTGATGAATTCGCCGGCGCTCGTAACTCCGTAAAGTGCAGCTCCGTTGCTGAGTAGGTTCGCGTCTCCGTAGAAATCACCAAACGACATGCCGGTGACATTGCCCTTGAGTGGTCCGGTCGCTCCATTGTTGCCGCCCGACAGCGAGGCCCCCGAAACTGACCCGGGGTCCGCTGCCGCAACTTCACCTGCGGCACCCGCCGTTAGTCCGGCGGTCACAATTGTTCTTGCCGTCACGTGCGAGTTAATCGCATCCACGATCTGCTGGGCTGTGGCGGTCGTACCCACATTGACGGTGATTACAGTATTCGCTCCATTGACCGACACGTTGACCGATGCGTTCACCGGCCGAATCCCAACGAGAACCTGGACTCCATTGCCCCCAGTCCCTGCCGCGCGCGCTTGGACGCGAATTGTGGCAGAACTGTTGTCCCCGGAACCATCCATGACAGTCATGTCGCCGGATGCAAACGCCACATTCGCGTATTGAATATCTCCCCGAACGCCAATCTGGTTGTTGGCATCTTTCGCAACGGAACCGTTGTCCGGGTTGGCTCGATACAGTTTAGAATTGAGCGACCCGTTAGCTCCGTTTTCCCGCACTGAATAATATAGAGCATATCGAGCCGCGTTTCCGACTCCCCCACTTCGTTCCCATGCCAATGCATCCACATCATCCGAAAACGTGAGTTCGTCGAAGTCAGGGTTCGTGTTATTGACATTAGCATTAATAACTCCCGGTGTCGGAACGGAACCAAGTACATTGTCATTTCCCACGACGGTTACGGCACCTGTTCCAGGATCAAGACGCACCAACCGCCCCGCTGTTCCATTGTCGTTGTTGTTTGCACTGTTGACTCGCTGATAAGCCCACAGCGTTCCATCGGAACGCATCGCGATGTCCCGCGTCTGCAGATCTGTAAGTCCCGGCGTTGTAGAAATCTGTGTCGTGAGTTCCCCGAAGAATGGGTTGTATGTTCTGAGGAAATCCTGGCTTGACACAAACAACGGCACGTCGGACAAGTCGAACGTCTGGATGTTGGTCGACAGCGTCGTGACGTTGATCAGACCGTCAGGCACTGCGGGATTCGCATCGCCAAGGTCAACTGGCAGGATCGGAGTTTCTTGTGAGTTGTAGCCTTGGAATCCGATATGATCTTCAATAACGCGAGTGACGGAATTCACAGGCTCAAGGCGAATCAACGGATTGTTCGGATTTGGAGCGTACGTCTGATTCAATTGAGACAGCAATTGCTGATTCGTCATCACCGAAACCTGATAGTTGGTGGTCGTGCCGGGAATTCCCGCTGGCAGTTGAACTGGTCCGATAAACGGATCCAAAGCACCCACTGAGCCACGCGACAAATCATCAAGGTTGTTGCCCTGTCCCACTGCCGGACGGTCAGCCGCGATATTCGATTCACGCCCTATCAGAATCGGGATGTAGCCAGCGGGCGTCGACTGCCACACAATCATATTGCTGTCGGTTCGTGTCAGACCGTTAGCATAGTCAAGATCAAAAACCGTCGACCAGGTCTTGGGACCACCGTTAACTCCAGCGATCGCTTGAATGCTGCCACCAAAAATTGTGGTTGCATAATCGATCTGGAATTGGAAGAAGTCCTGATCGGTGGCAGTTTGCATTGCCCCAGCAATAGAAAACGTCGTTTGGTCAGACTCCAAAAGGTTGCCCAATTGAACGGCTGCCGCCGGACTGTTGTTGTTGCCGACTTCGTTTCCAGCGGCATTTACAAACTCACCCGATTCACCCAGCAGCGGCGAATGTTTTGGAAGTCCCAGAATCTCAACGCCGTTTGTCGCGTAGCGAACGTCCGCATAACGAACCGTTGATCCCGCCTTCTCATCCTTCTGCTGCAGACGAACCTGCAGTTGGTACTGTCCGCTGGTGGTGCCCGCTCTGCTGGTCACACGAATGAAGAAAGTGCCCTCGACGCCGCCTGTATTCGGCATCATGACACGCATTCCGGGGTCGCGGAAGTTCTGTGTGTAGAAGTCATCGCCGTTGTAAGTAAACTTAGTCAGGGATTGAGCCAGTCCTGTCAATGTATTGCGGTCAGACGAACTTGCTAACACGACGCCGTTGGCCTGTACAAGTTCGACAACCGCATCCAGTGATGCACTGCGAGTTCGATCCAGATCGATCCAGATTTCTCGTGCCCCATCTCCGCTGAATTTGAAGCTGTAGACGTCCACGTCCGCTGGGCTGTCGGCACTGATACTGCCCAGCACTTGAAAGCCGAGGGAGCGATTGTCGTCGCCGCTCTTGTAGTCGGGCGCGAGCGTCCCAAGGAATTCTGCCTGGCCCGGATTGCCATTGATATTCAACCCGGCGTTGTTCGCAGATTCTGCTTCAAACAGGAGCTTGACGTTGCGGTCGTTGCTTTTTTCAGTGAACTTCAGACTTCGCCAATCACCGGCACTCGGCATTTGGGCACCTGTGGTGTCATCTAAACGATCGGGGACCAGAATTGCAGGCGTTTGATTGTTGCGAACATCCGTCGTGGCAATTCCGTCGTTGTTCGTATCCGTGACAGGAAAACCATCCAGGCCAAGGCTGCTACCAACGTTGTCATCATTCAACGACGTCAAGACAACCGGAAAATTCGGACGCCCGACGACATATACGCTGCCCCCAATGCGGTCTTCTGTATCCAGATAAACGCCGTCCGCTGTAAAGCCGGCTTGAGCAGTAATAACTCCGGCAGAATTCGTCTGATTAAGCAGCTTCACAACCAAGCTCTCACGAGGATTGCTCTTCAGCGTAATACCACTGAATGTTTCATGGTGGTTGACGATGATCTCATTCCGGAGCACATGCACCATGTCTGTATCATCCCACACGGATTCTACAGTGAGTGTAGTACCACGAATTGTCATGCCGTTAATGGCCGCAAAGGTGGAATCATTCACAATTCGATTCAGTCGAATCAGCGGTCCGGAGTTGTCCGCAAACTGAACAGTCGGTGTCAGTGGTGACCTGCCAAATGGCGCACCAACATCCAATGGCCCGGTGCTGCGACCGGGATCGGTCATGATGTTCGAGACCATCGCATTGGCGTTAATATCGATGATGCTTCCCGCGTTGTAGCGGAAGACATTGTTGAGCACGACTGGTTGTGATTGGCGAACGAAAATCGTTGCCGATCCGTTTGTTCCACGTCCGTCACGATCGCCAGATGCCTGACCATTTGCATTGAATTCCAAAACACTGTTCGCAATACGAATCGTGGCTCGGTCCTGAATTTCGATGGTGTTGAATCGACCGAAGCCACCGGCGATCGGAGTTTCTCCGCCGCCGTAGGCGATCAATGCGTGATCGATGCTGCCTGCCGATACGGCGTTGAAGATCAATCCGCCCCAATCACCTGGTGAAGGCAGACTTGTCGAACCATTGGACGATGTATCAAACGTTCCGCCAGCACCGAATCGGTCGTCCAGCAAAGACGTAAAGATGATTGGATTTTCAGGAGTGCCCTCCGCGATCAGATGAGCCGATCCTCGCATCGCCTCAATACGGGCACCAGAAAGTTTGATGACCGTTCCTGGATCCACCTGCAGCCGACCGCCGATGCGTGCGACTCCGTTTAGGGAACCACCGGGGCTGCCCGCAATTTCCAGATTCTGTGTAAGAACATGCACGATGTCAGTGTCGTCGAATCGTGCCGTGACATTCAGACGATCGACCGGTTGCCCCAATGCCGTGGCAATTCGAACGAACAGACCGTTGATGGTGTTGTCGGTCAACACATTCCCTTGAATCTCCGGCCCGATGCGTCCACGCGAATCATCGAAACTGTCCGGATTTGCCGACATCGCATGAGATGCCGAAAACCGCACATTGTTATTGGTGATCGTTGGTCGGGACGTGATCATATGAATCGGCGAAAATGTGGCCTGAGTCGATCCCACAAACGCCTGACCGCCGCCATAGCTGATGTCTGCCTGATTTACATAGTTCAGGAAAATTCCTGCCAGCAACGGATTGGCTGCCGCATCAGTCGCACGCCAATCGGAGTCCTGGCGGAATACCAGACCGCCCCAATCGCCAGGTGCCGCTGCTGGCTTAACTCCATCACTGTCGCCACCGATCAGGTCGTTTGCATAAGATGTCAGGAACACTCGTTGAGCTGTTGTCCCAAGAACCTGCAAGGATGCTCCGCTGCGAATATCGCCAACCGACGCGGTCCCGGCATCAATCACCGCGTTCTTCAACTTGACGATGGCCCCTGCGTCCAACTGCACCACGATATCTTGTGGAATCTCAAACGAACTGCCGTCTTCCAGTGTTGCGAAGTTGTCGTCGAGTCCAATCAGATACGGACGATTGTCGATCGCCGACGCAAGACTGTTGTCAGTACCCCCGTTTCCGACAATGCGGATGATTTTGCCCGCGCCCAGCTTGGCGGCAGCAACCGCTTCAGAAATCAATCCATACGGCCTTGCCGCAGTGCCATCTGCGTTTGCAGGTCGAACTGCTGCGTTCAATGCATGAGCAACTGCTGTAGTGCCACCAACAGCGCGCGTGACCGTAAACCTGTTGTTCACCGTATCAATCGCCGTCACCGTTAGTCGTTCGTTATCGACCATAATGTCGAAAGGTCCCGCTGCCGGAAACATTCGAACGTCTCTGACACGCAACAGAGTCTGTGAAGCATTCAATGCCAAAGTCAAGTTCGTTGTGACTGTCTTGTCAACCAGAAACGTGGTGTCACTGCGGAATGAAAACTCATAGTCACCACCGGGAGTTCCGTCACCATCGCCGTCCAGCGGGTTGTTCGTCATATCCAGTATGGACGAGCCCGTCACTGCAGGCGCAATGCTAACCTTCAACTGATATGGGCCATCGCTGCTTCCCCCAAAGCCAGTATCAGAAATGGTCGGATCGTAATCCATATTGCCACTGGCACTGACACCGACGAAATACCTACCTACTGCCAAGTCCATGGAAATAAACGCATCATTGCTGTAGTAATCGTCGTTCTGCGCGATAAGGGTCCGTGAACCATCTGTTTCCTGGCGATAGAGCCGCAGCACGGAATTCAGTGAACTGGATGCCGTCAGACGCTCTGCCACAATCTCCGCAGAAACTTTGCCCGCTTGCGTGACATCAAAGCTGTAAAGATCAATATCTGTCCCCGTGTTGGGTCTGATACGTTGCCCAAACACGATGTCATGTGCTGCCGGATATTGATCTTCCGGCGAAATTTGACCACCCATGATCGACGGGAGATCAAAGGCGTGCCCCAGTCCAATGGCGTGCCCGATTTCATGCAACGCGATCCCCATCCAGCCGCCACCGTATGGGCTTGTTCCCCAGTCCGGCACGCCGGAGATCAGGACTCGACTACCGCCCAGACTGACAGTAATTGGAAACTCCGGTCGTTCAGCGCGAATATCTCCGGTGATAATTGCAATCCCGGAACTTGTGGTTTCGGCAACTTCAAACCCGAAGAGATCTCCGTAGATCTCGAAGATCTCACGTGTTCGCTGTCGTTGATTATTAGTAATCTGGTTGTAGAGCAGATTGTTTTGTGGGTCACGTCCGTACGTAATTGGAAAATAGAAGGAAACCACGCCCATGGCAGACGGAACCGTGTAGGCATTTCCTGGCCCCACGCCGTGATTGTTGTCCGCGAGAGGAATATTACGATGCCCTGGCTCGTCCAGTGCTCCGGGGGCTAGCGGGATTGCGATTGGCTGTGGTTGGATCTGACTCGAAAACGTCTGACCGGTTGCACCCAGCACGCCAAGATTAGTAGCCGTGCCGAAGCTGGAATTGTCGTCATTGATCGTCAGAGCCGTGTTAACATGCAGCGTTACTCGATACGACCCTGTTGTCGTACCTCCCGTCGCGCCAGTGCCGTTCACTGCCGAGTATGCGACGTTCAATGTGCTTGAAACGCCAAAGTAATAAATCCCTGCGGTGGTAGCGGTGAAATTCAGGACTTCTGTTCCGCCAGTTCCCGTGGCATTGACAACACCAGGTGCCGCGATGGCAGCACCGGTCGCATCAAAAATTCGCAACGCCGCATCCAAGCCAGTTCCACCTTGAACCGTGCCGGTAAGTATACCGCCCGCAGACAGTTCGACACGGTACAAATCAATATCGTTAGCGGCCCCTTCATCGCCGATCATCGCCACCGTGGCGTAGTCGGTGTTTGAAAACAATTTTCCGACGTTCATCGCCGTACCTATCGTGCCGTTGGATTCCTTCGAGCCGCCGATCTTCAACTTCAATGTGCCCGTTGGAATCGCAGCGGAAAATCTCAGGACTGCCGTGTTTGTCGCCGCGTCATACACGACCTCACTCGGCAGTTGAACACTGTCGTCGGTTCCGACGAGTGTTCCGCCGGTATCCGTCAGTTGATAAAACGCAGGGGTCTCTGCTGAGTCTTTATTCAACTCGTCTTTGTTGAAGTATACAACTACGGTATCTCTTGCCTGTTGAAGCCCGCCTGTCGCAACTGAGAACACACTTCGAGTCGGTGTCGTGAATGTGGCACGAGTATCAAACGCTCTTCCTGAAACCGTAACCGTGGCACCACTTGCAACTGCGGTCGCACCGGCTCCCGTCATCATTACGGCATTGATCTGATTCGCAAGTTCCGCAGCGATGACGTTAGCGCTATCGCCTGGAGCAAACGTCACCGGATGATTTGTTGAAACACTGATTCCGTTGGCAACCACAAGATCTTCGAATTCAAATATGACATCCCGCACACCATTATTGATTATGACCGTGTCACCGTCACGCAAATTTGCTGCATTCGACACGCTGATTATCTGCTGTCGAATAACGGGCTGCGGAACAACCGCCTGCACGGTCGCTCCCAGATCAAGATCAAAACGCCGTGTGAAATTCATGCCATCGTTGAAAGCTTCACCGCCAGCATTTCGAAGAACGGTGCCGCCTCCCAAAGCATTACCGTTGATGCGGATTTCATAAAGATCATCCGGCAATGGAGTGGCAAAGCGGAACACGACATCTGCTGCCTGTTCACCAATTCCAATGTAACCGGGTGTAAAGACCTCGAAGTCATTGACAAACTCATCATCGAATTTGCTGCCGACGATCTGAATCCCCGACAGTGTACTGGTATCCAAAGTCTGCCCAGGGCTAAAACGAAATGTTAATTCTCGCGGCTGCTCCTGCAGGACGGTAATTGGTCCGGTCTTTTCGATGAAGTTGCCGTAATTCGGTCTAATCGATACAAGTGTCGGCCCGGTCAAGTAGTGCGCGAATTTCCAAGTTCTCAGCAGACGCGGCAGTGGGACTTCGATCTGTTGTACGTCTTGCAGTTCGTGTCCGGGACTGGAAACAGTTTTGAACCGAAGTAAGCCATGACGAAATCAGCATGAATAGCGTCCCTGAAGCAAATGAATCGAAGAATGAAGGCGTTAAATCTGAGTGGGCTGGCACGGCCCTGGGCAGTTGGAAAGTTGGGCTTGACCCGAATTTGGGTTAAAAAAGCGATGGTTATTTCGGCCTTAATTTGTTTTGCAAATTCAGGCAAACAATTGGGTTGGGCGCCGGTAACTCTCAAGGGATCCATTGAATCGCAGGATTCCACAGGAGAGCGCAGAGGGAGCAGAGAATCGCATTATTCCTTCGTGACTCCTCTGCGCTCTCTGCGCCCTCCTGTTTCAAATGCGATTT
>Ga0209702_10004281_pt1 | contig 20979 bp, 19 predicted proteins | sample FRY01_FD_187210 | JGI IMG/M metagenome (GOLD analysis project Ga0209702, IMG submission 187210) | Freshwater microbial communities from Lake Fryxell liftoff mats and glacier meltwater in Antarctica - FRY-01 (SPAdes) (version 2) | ecosystem: Environmental > Aquatic > Freshwater > Ice > Glacier... | reverse complement strand
CTTTTAAAGGTCTGCTCGTCGAGGATGGGTACATCATCGACGTTGGCGCAGATATCACTGATAACTTCGACGAAGAAGAAATCTTTAATTCAAAGCACTTTATTATTCCGGCATTTGGTGATGGACACGCGCATCCCCTCTTTGCAGGTCGCGAATCACAAGGGCCGCAAGTAACGGGGCTTTTCTCGGTGGCAGAAACCCTCGCTGAGGTAGCGAAGTTTGCCTCCGAAAATCCAGAGAGCGAGTGGATTGTTGGTGGCGCATATGAAGCATCAATTGCTGTGGGTGGGTTTTTTACTGCGCTCTCACTTGACCAAGTGGTCAATGATCGCCCCGTTGTATTACATGCATCTGATCACCACACAATTTGGGTCAATAGCAAAGCGCTAGAAATCGCGCAGGTCACTCAAAATACGCCCGACCCGGCTGGCGGAAGTATCGCAAGGAGCTCAGATGGAACGCCCCAAGGAACTCTCCGTGAACCCGCGGCGATAGAACTAATTACTCGACATATTCCAGCTCGAACAATTGTGGAAGATGTAGTTTGCCTTGATTGGGCGACTAAACGCATGCTCTCCTCAGGAATCACATATGCCGCGGATTCCTGGGTAGAGCCCGCCATGGTTGATGCCTATTTCGAGGCCGAAAAAGTTGGGGCCTTGCACGTTGATATCGATTTGGCTTTCTTGATTACGCCAGAAAATTGGCGCGAACAAGTAAGCAACTTGCAGACTCAGCGAGAACGTTTTACCGGTAGAACGCTCACCGCAAACTCTGTGAAATTCTTAGCAGACGGCGCGCTCTCAGCTGGTACCGCATATCTCTTGGAGCCTTATCTAGATGCACCAAATTCGTGTGGATTAAAAATTTGGCAAAATGATGAGCTATTGGCAGCGGTAAAGAGTTGCAACAAACTTGGATTCCAAATACATATTCATGCAATCGGTGATGGCGCCATTCGACAGGCACTGGATACCCTTGAATCTGCAGGAGTTACCAATCGACCAGTGCTGGTGCATGCTCAACTTATAGATCCAGCTGATCTTCCTAGAATTGCAACGCTCGGAGTAATCTGCAATTTTCAGCCGCTCTGGATGTATCTCGATCCGATGAATAAGGAGCTAATTGAGCCACGCATCGGAAAAGTGCGAAACAATCGGCAATACCAAATACGCGACGTCATTGATTCCGGAGCGCATATTTCTTTCGGCAGCGATTGGCCGGTAACTAGCCAGGCTCCGTTGCAAGGAGTTGCTGTTCCGGTTCATCGGCAAGAATTTGCGGGCGCCGAATCGTGGTCCCCGCAGCAACAAATCACTTTGCTTGAATCACTTACCGCTTACACGCTAGGCGTTGCTTATCAATTTGGTCTAGAAGCAGAGCTCGGGTCGTTAGAAGTTGGCAAGCGCGCGGACTTCGTGGTCTTAAGCGCAAATCCATTTAAAGTACCGATTCATGAAGTTAGAGATATTAAAATCGTTGCAGTCTATAAGAACGGTGAAAAAGTAATAGCTGAGAAAAGGGGCGCAGGACGTTGAAAAAGATAGAAGTCGCGCAAAGCGGAGAATCGATAAATATGAGATACGTCGATGGCGAGATTCCATCTCCTTCGCCGACGCAAGTATTAATAAAAGTTGCGGTAGCTGGTGTTAATTTCATCGATATTTATCAACGCAAAGGATTATCTGGCTACAACATGACATTTCCATATACTCCAGGGTTAGACGGCGCTGGAATTATCGAAGAACTTGGTAGCGAAGTAAAAGATTTCAAAAAGGGTCAGAGAGTTGTGTGGGTATCGGCGCTGGGTAGTTACGCCGAATACACAAGCGTGGCGGCAGATAAACTTGTTCTTATCCCAGATGGTATTGATATTGAAACATCCGGCGCCGTCGCGCTTCAAGGAATAACTGCCCACTATCTATCGCATTCAACTTATCCCATTAAGCCAGGCGATGTTGCCCTCATTCATGCCGCTGCTGGTGGCACTGGTCGATTATTGGCACAAATGGTTCGCCATCTTGGAGGTGAAGTCCTTGCTACCACCTCCTCTGATGCGAAAGTTCAAGCCATTAAAGAGGTTGGAGTCAAACACGTAATTCGTTATGACAAAGAAGATTTCCTTGCGCAAGTTAAGGAAATTACTGGCGGTAAAGGGGTCGACGTTGTTTATGACGGAGTTGGCGCTAAAACTTTTGACCAATCGCTGCAATGCCTTAAGCCGCGCGGGATGATGGTCTTATTTGGAGCTGCTAGCGGAGCTGTTCCCCCATTTGAGTTGCAGCGCTTAAATACTAGCGGCTCACTCTTTATTACGCGTCCAACTGTTGCCAACTATATAGCGACCAAAGAAGAGTATCGCCAGAGGTGCGAAAGTATCTTCGCAATGATCGCGGAAAATAAACTTGATGTTCGAATTGGGAAAAGGTATGCGTTAAGGGATGCCGCACAATCACACGACGATTTATTTAGCGGTCAAACAACCGGAAAATTGTTGCTGATTCCATAAATCCCAAAGTGAAGATCTGAGGCTTTAAAAAAATAAAGCTCCCAGACCTATTTACCTTTGACCCTGCTTCAGATCTCGGTAGAAATTCTCGTGCGGTCCAACTACAAGCAATTTTATTTCCTTCGCTTCGATAATGCGGTAAGCAAGTAGCCATTGCAATCCGCTGACCCGGAATTTATAGATGTAAATGCCATCTAAATCTCCAACTTTAGGAGTTCCAATCTCTGGTTTAGCCGCGATTGCTCGAATTGATTTATCGAGGCTTTTCTTCTGATTTGGATGGAGTTTTTTGATAGATCTTGCGAAGGATGGGGAGGCAAGAATCTTCATCAACCGAAGGTGTATTCCTCAGTTGCCTCTTGTGCATCAGCTTTCATGATTTCGCGGATGAGTGAGAATGAAAGGTCTGGATTCTCTTCCGCAATCAGCGCCATGCGGAAGTAAAACTCGATCTGCCTGGGCACCGAACGATGCTCAATCGCCGCAATGCGCTTGGCATCTTGGACAAGGGACTCTGAAAGTTTGACTGTGATGGACATTTGCTCTCCTAGGTTGAGCTAAGAATATCAGATAAGGTGTCAAAAGGTCACCTTTTAACACCTTAGTAGGTGAGCTAGTTTTCATCGCGCCATGATCGCCATAAATTAGCGTAGGCACCATCTGCTTCCATCAATTCGTGGTGAGAACCCCACTCCGTAATTTTTCCGTCTTCAATAACGGCAATCACGTCAGCATCATGTGCGGTCTGCAATCTATGCGCAATGGCAATCACAGTGCGACCGTGGAGAACTGCGCCGAGGGATGCTTCCAAATGTCTGGCTGCTTTTTGATCCAACATTGATGTTGCTTCATCCAAAATCAGAGTGTGTGGATTTGCTAATACCAATCGTGAGAGCGCTAACTGTTGTGCCTGCGCTGGCAACAAGCGATGTCCACCCGTACCAAGAATAGTGTCCAGACCATTTTCCAAATCGCGCGCCCACTCTTCGGCATCTACTGCCTTAAGCGCTTCCCAGACTTGGTCATCTGGGGCATCTGGTTTTGCAAGCACAACATTTTCACGGAGCGTTCCAACAAAAACATGATGTTCTTGGGTAACAAGTGCGACTTCTTGCCTTGCTTGCTCTACCGGTAAATATCCAATCTCGGATCCGCCAACGGTAATCTTTCCTGAATTTGGTGGTTGAACACCCGCCAACAAGCGACCGAGAGTTGATTTACCGGCACCTGATGGACCAACAATGGCAACTTTTGTTCCGGGCGTAATAAAAAACGAGAGATCTTTTAATACATCGCGACCTTCACGATATCCGTAGCGGACTTTTTCTGCCGCGACCTCTCGACCATCGGGTTCTGATGGACGAATCTCTCGCTCGTCAATTTCATGAATACCAAGAAGTCGAGAAAGAGATGCTTTACCGCTCTGTAACTCATCAATCCACCAGAGCATTGCCTCTATCGGTCCCGCCAACATTTGCGAATAAATAAGTCCCGTTGTGATTGTTGCGATAGAAATTCTATCTCCGTGATAAAGATAGGAGCCAATGAGCAAGGTTCCAACCACAGGAAGAATGTAATTTGTTTCGACAACCGGAAACCATCGCGTGCGAAGGCGAAGTGTATAGCGCTCCCAATCTACCCATCGACCAATGGACGCATCTGTGCGTGCGGTACGTTTTTTCCCGAGGCGAAGCGCTTCAATCGTGCGACCAGATTCTGCAGTTTCAATGAGTACTGAGTTAACGATGGCGTAAGAAGATGACTCGATGCGATAGGCCTGAGGTGATCTCCGTAAATACCAGCGCGTCATAGCAACAAGAAAAGGTATACCGAGAAAAATGGCGGTCAGGAAAATTGGTGCAGTCAAAGCGATTGCAGTTGAGATTCCAGCGATGGAGACGAGACAGATGGTGATAATCGGAACCGCATCACGCACCGCCCATGTGATGTGATCAATATCTGTCGTGGTCCGTGTGAGCAGTTCGCCCGATCCAGCCCGCTCTACAACGTTAGGGGGGAGTTGGACAACGCGCTCAACAAATCGTTCGCGTAGTGAGGAGAGAACAAATTCACCTAATACCGATGCCCGAACTCGGGTGAAATATACAAGCGTTGTCTGTATTACCAGAGCAGCGATGACGATAGCCACTGTTCTACCAATGGCAATATCTTCAGGGGAAGTTGTTAATCGATCCAATAGATTACCAAACACACGTGGCGGAATAAGCGAAGCCATCGTGGTGAAAAGTTGGAGACCGGCAACGAGAAAGAATCCTTTTTTATGGCTCCATAAAAGTGTCCACATCTCGGTATTGACTGTTTTCTCTGTAGCGATGGGCAATCTATTCGCTGCTTTTGCCAGACCGAAATTCTTCTCGAGCCGCGTGACATCACTAGGGGCCGCGGGATATGCGTTCGATGGTAAATCGGATTCAATAGTTTTCCGTGGACCTTTTCCGAATTTCATTGGCCTCTCACCACCAGATCGCGATAGAGAGCACTTACTTTAAGAAGCATCTGGTGTGTGTTTGATTCAACAACTTTTCCATCCAGCATTAAGACGACCCGATCTGTCTCGTCAAGAATGAGCGGACTATTGGAGAAAATAATTGTTGTCTGCCCATTGCGCAATTGCCGAAGCCGTGAAGATATTCGAGCTTCGGTATGGGCATCGACTGCGCTCGTTGGTTCATCAAGAATAAGAATGGGAGGATCGACATAGAGAGATCGAGCAAGAGCTAATCGTTGACGTTGTCCTCCCGAAAGTGTTCTCCCTCTTTCGACAACTTCAGCGGAATATCCATCTCCATCGAGAGAATCTAAAATGTCCATAGCCGAAGCCGCCGCTAGCCCTTGCTCTATGGTAATTCGATGGGTTGATTGCACATCAAAATGCGTTCTGATTGTTCCTGAGAGAATGGCTGGTTCTTTCTCCTGCGAATAAATAGCACCGCGCACCACATCACGCGCAAAAGTATTAAGAGCTCTTCCTGATAATTCAACGCTCTCAGGATTTATATAGCCACCAAGACGATCACATACTTCATCACCTTCAAGTGAGTTATTGCATACAACTCCCACAATTTCACCGCTGGCAACAGTTAAACCCGAAATTTTATCGACGAGAGTTCCCGTTGTCGAAATGTCGGTACGCTCTCCCCAGGTATAGAGATTTTGCACTGAGAGCAATTTAATAACACGACGAGCCGCAACAGTGGCGGAGGTGATGCGTTGAGCCGATTCGGTAAGAATGTGGAGTGGAATCATCAGGAATGAGCTGTACCCATAAAAAGCCAAGAGTTGCCCCACTTTAAGATTTCCCTCTGCAACAAGTGATCCGCCAGCCCAAATCACCCCAACAAGAAGAGCGCCGGGAAGAATTGTTTGCATCCCATCAAGAATTGATCTCATTCTCGCAGTGCGAACTGCAGCGGCGCGAACTTCTTGTGATGCGGCGCGAAAGCGCGACAAGAAAGCTTCTTCTCCGCCAATACCGCGCAAAATGCGAAGGCCAGCAACAGTATCGGCAGCAAGATTGGATGATCGGGATAGTTTTTCTCGCTGAACAGATTCACGTGATTGGAGCGGTTTAATAACAGGAACGATTGCGAGTCCCAAGAGAGGTACGCCGATAACAACCATCAACCCAAGCGTGGGAGAGGAGACAATAAGAACAATAGCCACAAAAATAAAGGAAACTATGGCGCCGATGAGACGAGGGATGAGGTCAAAGGTCCGCGCTACTCGCTCCACATCGTTGCTATTTATTGCCGATACTTCACCTGTCGAAACCAGCCGCGGTAAATCTGCTCCAAGATCTGCGGCTTTCCTTGCCACTAATTGTTGGAGTCTGGTTGCGCATGAAATCCAATTTGCCATCGCACGGCGATGACGCATAATCCCGGCAAAAGCTTGGATTGCTCCAATACCTAAGGCAACAGCAACCCATTTACGTAGCACGCCCTCTTGATCATCTGCGATCGCCTGAATACCGCGACCAAGGATTCCAGGCATAACTGCCACAGCGAGAAGATTTAGAACGCCAAAAAAAGTTCCTGTTGCAAGAACGCGACGTTGTCCCTTTGCAATCCAAAATAAAAATCGTGGGACCGACCGCAAATCTGGAGTACCCGGATCAACTAAAGGTAAGTGATCAAAAGGCGAGATAGGCATAGAACGTTCAGCCTACTACCGCCGTCACTACCGATATATTGAGGCAAGACCTTACATAGTTAAAGTAATGTGCTCCGGACGAATTGGAACACGGGTAAGTGCTAAACCAGTTGCTTGGCGAATTGCAGATACCAAAGCAGGGGTACTAGAAATTGTGGGTGGCTCCCCTACTCCGCGCAGACCATAAGGCGCGTGTTCATCTGCGTATTCTAAAATAATTGATCGAACCGGTGGCATATCCAAAATTGTAGGAATTAAATAATCCGTAAATGAGGGGTTCTTAACTTTGCCGTTAACTACTTGGATCTCTTCCATAATTGCCAGACCCAGGCCCTGTGCGGTACCACCTTCTATTTGCCCCTCTACCGCTTGCGGGTTAAGTGCTTTACCAACATCTTGAACTGTCGCCATTTCAATAACTTTAACTAAGCCAGTCTCTATATCAACATCGACGACTGCGCGATGTCCCGCAAAAGCAAATTGGGCATGCGGTCTTCCCTGACCAGTTACTGGGTCAATCGGTGTTGTTGCACGGTGGCGGTATTCGCGGGTGCATTCAAAGACGCGCTCTTTTAAAAGATCAGCAAGAGTTGAGACAAGTTTTCCTTCACCGTTTCGAATTTCGCCATCGATAAATTTATAAGTGCTTCGAAAATGCAGAAGATGCGGATGAAGATGTCCTAATTTCTCCATCGCATAAAGCAGAACTTCATCACGCACTGCGATGCATGCGGTCATTACCGCTCCACCTGTGACATAAGACTGACGCGAAGCACTTGTGGAACCGCCACTGCCCACTTGGGTATCACTCATACGGACAACAACGCGCTGTACCCCAAGTTCGGTGCGTGCGATCTGCCCCTTAAGTGTTACTAAACCTTGTCCAACTTCTGCCGCAGCGGTATGAACTTCAACTACTGGCTCGCCATTAATTATTTCTAACCGAACGCGCGCAGTTGAATAATCATCAAAGCCTTCCGAAAATCCAATATTTTTAATTCCAACGGCGTAACCAATTCCACGAACCACACCTTCGCCATGCGTTGAATTGCTTGCGCCCCCTGGCAGATCTAAAACATCATGTCCGGCAGTAGTTGCCGTGGCCGGAGGAAGTGGCATGTCACGTAACTTTTCTAGAATTTCAGCTACCGGCGCCGCCGAATCAACGCTTTGCCCTGTTGGCATGAGTGAATTGCGAGCCATAGCATTTTTAAGCCGCAAATCAATCGGGTCTATTCCCAGCGTTGCGGCAATTTTATCCATCTGTGATTCATAAGCGAAAGCAGTTTGTACCGCGCCAAATCCGCGCATCGCACCGCACGGCGGATTATTTGTGTAAGCAACATAAGCATCAATCGTTGCACTTTCACATTCATATGGTCCGACCGCAAAGCATGCCGCATTGGCACAGACTGCAGGTGATGATGATGCATAAGCACCGCCATCTAGCACAATATTTGCTTTGACATAAATAATTTTTCCCTCTTTTGAAACGCCATGTTCGTATCGCAATTTTCCGGGATGGCGATGAACATGGCCAAAGAAAGATTCTTCGCGCGAGTAAACAATTTTGACTGGTTTACCAGTTCGCATAGCTAAAAGACAGACATGTGCTTGCATTGAAAGATCTTCACGGGCACCAAATGCCCCGCCAACACCTGCCAGAGTAAGACGAACTTTCTCTGGTGGTAGTCCCAAAATCATTGCCAATTGCGCGCGATCAACATGTAACCACTGGGTAGAAATATATAGATCAATTCCGCCATCATCGGCAGGGATGGCTAAGCCAGATTCTGGGCCTAGCGGGGCTTGATCTTGCATTCCAACTTCATATTCACCCGTTACAACTACATCTGCCTTAATATTTTGCGGACCAAATCGAATTGGAACATGGCGCGTGATATTTCCACCCTCATGAATAATTGGCGCCATACCACTAATCGCAAAATCAGCATCCACAACAGGTTCGAGAATTTCATATTCCACTTGGATTGCCTGCGCCGCGCGTTTTGCAGTTTCGGGATGATCTGCTGCAACAATTGCAATGGCTTCTCCGTGAAAGCGAATCATATCTATTGCAAGAACGGGTTGATCGATAATTTCTAAACCATAAAGTTTTGATCCTGGTACATCATCATGAGTTAAAACTGCAGATACGCCGCTTATTTTTAAAGCTGGCGCGATATTAATTGATATAATCCGTGCATGGGCATGCGGCGAACGAAGTGTGCTAGCCCAAAGCATTCCGTCGGCCCACAAATCACTTGAAAAGGCAAAATCACCGGTAACTTTTAACGCACCATCAGGGCGCATTACGCTCTCACCAATGCCACCTAGTACCGGAGCACTTATTCGATCTCGCTGTTTTGTTGGAAGTGATGCGTTTTGGATTTCTGGTAATTTAGCCACGATCTCCCGCTTTCTCTGCCCGCGATAAAAGATTTTTACTAGCCTTTGCTGCATCCTTGGCAATTTCTTCATGCGATTTAGAAGTTAGTAGACCGTGACGAACGCGAACTTCGCCATTGACAAGTAAGGCGCTTACTTCTGCTTTCGGACCGAGTACCAGAGCTGCGATTGGATCAACAATATCTATATGGCCAATATCATCTAGTTTCCAAAGAACTAAATCAGCTAACTTTCCAACTTCAATACTTCCTAATTCGCTTTCTCGCCCTAATACTTTTGCGCCGCCGCGAGTGGCAAGAGCCAAAGCTTGGCGAGAACTCATCGCAGTTGGGCCATCTTTGAGTCTTGCCCAAAGGGCCGCGGATCGCACCTCGGTAAGTAGCTCACCGCTTTCATTACTGGCAGCGCCATCTACACCCAGCCCAACCGGAACACCGGCTTTTACAAGTTTTTGAACGCTTGCAATACCAGCGCCAAGTCGGGCATTAGAGGACGGGCAATGTGCGACCGAAGTTTTAGTTTTTCCAAACTTTGCAATTGCCAGATCATCTAGGTGTACCGCGTGAGCCATCCAGACATCCGAACCCAACCAACCTAAGGATTCAACATAATCGGTTGGCGAACAAGCGAATTTTTCCTGACAGTAGGCTTCTTCATCAATTGTTTCTGCCAGATGTGTATGTAACCGCACCTTATGTTTACGGGCAAGGGTTGCTGCTTCTCGCATTAGATCGGCAGTTACGCTAAATGGCGAACATGGGGCGATACCAATTTTCACCATCGCGTCCCTTGCCGGATTATGAAAACGATTAATTGCATCTTCACTCGCAATTAAAATTTGATCGCGATCTTCAACCACGTTATCGGGTGGCAATCCACCTTTAGATCTGCCCAAATCCATAGAACCTCGCGTTGGGTGAAAGCGAATACCAAGTTCTTGCGCCGCTGAAATTTCGGCGCCTAAGCAATCACCGCCCTCTTTTGGAAAAAGATAATGATGATCGGATGCGTATGTGCAACCAGAGAGCAATAAGGAAGCCAGCGCGCCCTGTGCAGCGGCGAAAGTAATTTCAGCATCTACATGGCCCCAAATCGGGTAGAGCTCGACTAACCATTCAAAGAGCGTGGATTCGGTGGCAATTCCGCGAGTGGCCCACTGATATAGATGATGGTGGGTATTTATAAAACCGGGAGTAAGTAAACACCCAGAACCATCGATGCGGGCAAACTTTGAATATGTATCTGGGATTTGCCCAGAGCCAATTGCAACAATTAGATTTCCATCGACTGCCACCCAACCTGATGTAATTTCGCGATCATTGGCATCCAAGGTAGCGATGTAATCACTAGTAATGAGAGTTTGACTCATCCATTACCCTCGCGCTGCAGCTAATCGAACAGCATCCATTATTTTCGAATACCCTGTACAACGGCAAAGATTTCCAGCTAGGGCTTCGCGAATTTCGCTATCAGTTGGATTGGGATTTGATTCCAAAAGATCCACAGTTGCAATGATTAAACCAGGTGTGCAAAACCCACATTGAACAGCGCCGGCATCAAGATAGGCCTGTTGCACAGGATGCAAATCTTTTTCACCGGCTAACCCTTCTACTGTAATAATTTTTGCGCCTTCGACTTGTCCGGCGCCAACTAAACATGCACAGACCAGAACGTCATTTAACATTACCGAACAGGAACCACATTCACCTTGTTCGCACGCATTTTTTGCACCCGGCAGTCCCATACGTTCGCGAAGAACATAGAGCAGACTCTCCCCTGGCCAGATATCATCAATTACTTGTTCTTCACCATTTACAGTACAAGTCAGACGCATCATGGCCTCCCCATTTTCATCTCTGATGTTTTTTGCCAAGACCATTTCAAACAACGCGCAGAAACAACCGAAAGCGTATGTCTGCGATAAGCCGCAGTTCCGCGCACATCATCAATCGGTTTTGCTGCCGCTGCAACTAGGCCACCAAATTCCTTCATAACAACAACAGAGACCGGAGTGTATGAATCCCAATCCAAATTCTCGGCAGCATATTTTTCTGCCTCATATGCGCGAAGTGGTGTTGGACCCGCAGATCCAATTCCGGTACCAACGCTTTGTGCTGAAGCATCAATTGCAATTCCAAAGGATGTAACTGCAATAACCATGGCATTTCGTGTTCCAATTTTAGAAAATTCTTGCCCGCCTTTAGCTTTTGGAATCAAAATACTTATAATTATTTCATCAGGCTGCAATGCGCTCTTCTTTGGGCCTAAATAAAACCCATTGATATCAATAGCGCGCCGTCCTGTTATGTTTGCCACAATAACGCTTGCACCAGTTGCCAAAAGTGCTGGGTGGGCATCCCCCGCTGGAGATGCCGAACCCAAATTGCCTCCGACTCCACCTTTATTTCTAATTTGTAGCGATCCAACGGTGCGAGATGCCATAGCCAGACCGGGAAGCTCTTTAGCTAATTCCTCGTAAATACGGGTATATGTAACACCTGCTCCCAAAGATATGGAATCTCCCTCATCGCTCCAGTTAGAGAGTTCAGGCACTGCGCTTAAATCAAGAAGTACTTCGGGACGTTTACGATCAAAATTTAATTCAACCATTACATCTGTTCCACCATTGATGCAGAGCGCCTTTGGATATTCGGATTTTAATTTCAGGGCATCCTGCAGCGATTGCGGTCTAAAGAAATCCATCTCTAATTACCTACCAAGTTGGCCATGTGTACCCAGAACTCGGTGCATCATCTCGTTCGATAACCGCTTCAATTAGCCCATAAGGACGGTCGGCTGCGATAAATACTTCGCCATTATTTTCTTGGCCAAATGGTGAGAGATCAACTAGAAAGTGGTGTTTATTAGGTAACGAGAGTTTGATGGCAGCAATTGTGGGTTGCTCTTTAATGACGGCAGAGCCCATCTCAAAAAGAGTTTGCTGTAAAGAAAGACTGTAACGCTCGGCAAAAGCTGAAAGCATTTTCGAACTTGCTTGCGAAAAACTTTTTCCAAAATCTATCTTCTCTAATTCATCTATCTCATGCGAGCCATGTCGCCATTTAGCACTGACCTGCGTGGCCATAATGCGATCTGTAGCATCTGGCAGCGTTGTATATTGATCGCGAATAAAATCGGTAAATTCGCTATCGCTTGTTTTCAACAGCACGAGATCCTCTAAACCAGAACTGAGAAATGCAATTTTTGAATTATTCGGTGCGCGATCTACCACAACTCGTGCCACGCGCTTCATTGAAGAATTTTTCGCAAAAGCGCGTGGATGAGGCTTGCCATCCACCATGATGCGATCCCAGAAAAATTGTTCTAGCCGAACTTCGGCGCGCTGCACATGTGCCTGAGAATCAAGAAAATGCTTAGCTAGCGTCAACCCAAATACTTCTGGCTCCATGGCTGGGTATTTCTGTGCAAAAGCAAAGACCGTGTTCTTCTGCGTATCGGTGGGTATAACCTTCTTATTAGAACCGGTTAGATGCGTATCAGAAAAATCTCCACTGAGCTGTACCGAAACATTTAGGTCCAGCAAATTATGGGTTTCATTAATCCGAGTAACCCGAACGACGCGATTCTCGGCTTTTCCATAACGATTCTCACCCAGCACAATTTTCATGATTAACTCCCTCTGTATGTGGAAAACCCAAACGGGCTTATCAGTAGTGGCACATGGTGGCTACTTTTGGAATCCTTGACCAAGAAATCAATTATCACCTCAGGGAAAAAATATTCCACTTGTCGCTCGTCAAAATATGCACCAATTTCAAAACGCAATTTGTGATGGCCAACTTCTAACGCCTTACCGCCATCTAACTCTGTAATCCGGCCATCGCTATTTGTGAGCGCACTGTTTTGAACGATGCTATTGAATATGTGGCTCACTTTTACGCCAGCAGCCGGCGCTCCAGTGGCGGTATTGAGAACATGGGTGGATAGAAAACTCATGCTACATCCAATATTTTATGAATGCGGATTAGATTGATAAGTCGTAATTGCTCACGCGCCTCTTCAATTTCAATTGTCGGAGAATTTTCAATTCGCCGTAAACATTGCGCCAGCATGAAATCTGCAGTTTTCCCAGTAGCACAAATCAGAAATACATGATCAAATTTTTTTTCATAAGAAATATTGGCTTCATGTAGCGCGGTGAGAACTTTATCTTGGGCGCTATCCAGACCAGATTGTTCAGCCGATGACCAAGCCGAATGAACTTTGCGATCACCGATTCGTGGATGTCCTGAAAAACCTTCGAGCAGACCTGCTTGTGTAAGGCTCAACGTTGCAAGATCGCTAGCGCTCTCCAACGCGACAACGGATGCGAAAGGCATAGCGTTAACCATAGCCAGTGCATATTCTTTAGCAACACAGCAACGCGAGAAAAGTTCTAACCCTCGCTCATGACCCAGAGCATTTATCTCTTGCAACGCTTGCATTTGAGAAGCGTATGGCCCTTACTCAGTGCGGTCAACGGATATCGCCAGTTCCAGTTGCTGACCAATCGCTTAAATAACCTGCAGGTGCGCCATCTAACCCCATGTAAATAAGGCTAGCCCGAAGTTTTTTGGTTAGCAAGATTCTGCGTGAGCGCGGCCCATTTATTTAAAAGATTAGCAGCCGCCCCTGAATCAATTGCGTTTTGTGCCGCTTTAACTCCTTTGGATATTCGCTCATGCAGTGATAATTCGAAATCGCCATTAAAGGCGGCAATTGCCGCCCCAGCATTTAGTAGAACAGCATCACGCGGCGCACCTTTTTCGCCAGCAAATATTGCCATGGTAATTCGAGCATTCTCATTTGCATCTCCACCGAGAAGCTCTGAAATTGGAGACCGATCAATTCCAAAATCATCAGGTGAAATTGAATCACTATAAATTTCACCTCGCCCAATAGTTAGCACTTGGGTAGTCGTGGCTATTGTTATTTCATCTAGACCATCATCGCCCCGAAAAACAAAGCCATCTACTCCCTTATCGCCTAAAACTTGCGCCATAACAAGGTGCATTCGATCATTGGCAACGCCGATTGCTGCCGCCTTTGGTTTAGCTGGGTTGGCTAGCGGACCCAAAATATTAAAGACGGTCGGTACGCCAAGTTCCTTGCGCGCAGGGGCGGCAAATCGCATTGCTGGATGAAAAGTTGGTGCAAAACAAAAACCAATTCCTAATTCCGCTACGCTCTTTTCTACCCCCTTGCCATTAAGGTTTATTGCAACACCGAGAGCTTCTAATAAATCGGCCGATCCGCATTTCGAAGATGCCGCACGGTTTCCATGCTTAACTACCCGCGCCCCTGCAGCGGCGGCGATGATCGCAGAGGTGGTTGAAATATTTATGGTGTGTGCGCCATCTCCACCAGTACCAACGGTGTCAACCGCGCGCTCGGTAATCGTTATTGGCGCACTGTGTTGATACATCTGCTCGACAATTGCACTAACTTCTTCGGCAGTTTCACCTTTATTCTTTAGCGCCAGCAAAAATATTTTTATTGTCTCGATCTCTGCGCGGCCTTCTAAAATTTCATTCATACACCATTTGACATCAGCCGGTTCTAAATCAAGACCCAAATCAAGTGTTGCTACGTGCTCTTTCCAACTCATAATCCAGTATTACGCCGATCTGAGACTGGCGTTGCGCAATAAATCGGCAGCAGAATTGGCCAGGGTAAAAGGATCGATTGGGTGAATTACTGAGGCATCGGCAAGTGACCAAGCCGCAAGCCAAGCATCATCTTTGCGTCCAGTTATAAGTAGGACAGGTGGGCAATTAAAAACTTCATCTTTTAATTGACGAGCAATTCCCATTCCACCTTCTGGCACCGCTTCGCCATCTAGAATAAAAAGGTCTACCGGTTTTTTATCAGCAAAAGCGCGCAGGGCCGCCCCCGTTGCAAATTCGTGGATCTCATGTTCGGCAAAATCAGCAGCTAAGCGAAGTCCCAGCGCGCTTTTGACAGTTGCGCGAATAGCGGAATCATCAGAATAGATAAGAATCTGATTGGCCCGTTTAGCTATTTGCGACATGGTCGTAATCTTAATATGGGGAGCGTTAAGAAGGCAGCCAATAAGTAGCACCAGAGCGCATTTTTCAGGTGACCTGTTTCACCCGCAAGAAATGAGAATTACCACTCAAAAATCCAGCTCTTGGTGAGACGCAGCGCCCTTTTTCAGCAATAATGCTCCCCATGTCCAGCACTTCTATTAGCGCCCCTCATAAAACCACGCGCCCGAACCTAGTTGCTGTCGGAACGATCGTCTGGCTTGCTAGCGAATTGATGTTCTTCGCCGCAATCTTTGCAATCTACTTCACAACGCGCGCAGTGCAAGGTCCAGCTATTTGGTTGGAATCAACCGAGATGCTCGAGCTACCTTTCGCAACGATTAACACAATGGTCTTGGTGCTCTCCTCCGTTACTTGCCAATTCGGAGTCTTTGCCGCAGAGCGTTTCCAAAAACGTCGTACTGGAAAGTTTTATCAATTTAGTAAATGGGGAATGCGCGAATGGTTCTCCCTTACCTTTCTTATGGGCTCATTCTTTATTGCAGGTCAAATTTATGAGTATGCAGCCCTTACTAAAGACGGTTTAACTCTTTCATCTAACGCCTACGGTTCGGTTTTCTATTTCGCTACTGGCTTCCACGGTCTGCACGTATTGGGTGGCTTAATTGCATTCCTTATTGTTTTGGTTCGCGTGGCTAAAGCTCGCCGCTTTACTCACCAGCAGGCGACAACTGCCATCGTTGTTTCGTACTACTGGCACTTTGTCGATGTTGTATGGATCGCACTATTTTCGGCTATTTACTTGATTAAGTAACGGATAAGGAAAATTTTGTGAAATCCCTGAAAACACTGAAAGTACTGTCACGTTATCGCAGACACCGCTTTGCGGCTCCGGTTTTGCTGCTCTTTGCACTCTTTACACTCGGAACAACCTTTAGCGTTGCAAATGAAAACGCTAAAACTTCGGTAAATACTTTCGATCGTTCTGCTTTAATTGAAGAAGGCAAACAAATCTTTCAAAGAGGTTGCGCTTCTTGTCATGGAATAAATGCCGAAGGCGGAGATATCGCACCTTCGCTAATTGGTGTTGGCGCAGCCTCAGTTGATTTCCAAGTTGCAACAGGGCGTATGCCAATGGCTGATATGGGCGTACAAGCAGGGCGCAAAACACCGGTTTATAACGCGCACGAGACTGCCTTACTTGCCTTATACGTTGCATCCCTAGCACCTGGACCTGCAATTCCGGGTGATGAACTTTTAAATTATGAACGCGATGGAAGCATTGCCGAAGGCGGAGAATTATTTAGAACTAACTGCGCGATGTGCCATAACTTTGCAGCCCAAGGTGGCGCGCTATCGCAAGGTAAATATGCGCCAACGCTAATGGGTGTAGATGCAAGACACATATATGAATCAATGACTACTGGCCCACAATCAATGCCAGTCTTTAGCGATAAAACAATTACTCCTGCTGAAAAACTCTCGATTATTAAGTGGATTAAATCTGCCGAATCCCAACCAAGTTTGGGTGGGGCTGCACTGGGTCGGGTTGGCCCCGTTACTGAAGGTTTATTAAGTTGGGTGCTTGGACTAGGACTGCTCATTGGTGTAGCAGTCTGGTTGGCTGCGAAAGCGAGATAAAAATGTCTGAAGAATCTAAAGAGTTAGCAGCCATCAGCAATCCGGGTTTACCACCCCATGTGCATCGCCAAGCCGATAGCGATCCAAAAGCTGAGAAGAAGGCCGAGCGACAAGTTGCAATTCTCTTCACGCTCTCTAGTCTTGGAACTTTACTTTTAATTTATTCATATACATTTATGTCGAAAGATTTATTTTTCTTCTTTCCTGTTCTAGGAAATACAAATGCTAAGCAATTCGGCATCGGCATGGGCCTTGCAATATCGCTATTCTTCATTGGCGCCGCCGCCATTCATTGGGCAAAAACGCTTATGCCAGATAATGAAGTTGTTATCCAACGCCATGAATTTCGATCACCCGATAATGAACGCAAAGACTTTATTGCAACCGTTAAAGAAGGCGCCGCTGCTGCTGCCCTTGGCCGTCGTTCATTAATTAAGAGGTCCATGGGCGCATCCCTTGGCCTGCTCGCGGTTTCGCCGATCTTGTTCCTTCGCGATTTAGGGCCTTTGCCAGGAAAAGAGTTAGAAAAAACTAGTTGGAAGGCCGGCACGCGCTTAGTTACAGATCCAGGAGACCGTCCAATTAAACCTGCGGATTTAGAAGTTGGCGCAGTGGCGCAAGTTTTACCCGAACTTAGCCATGGTAAGGAGCGCCACCTTAGCGACATTGCCAAAGACGCAGTTCTTCTTATCCGTATTCGCCCTGAAGAATTCCAATTAGATGCCGAGCGCATGGCAATGACGCATGAGGGCATCATCGCTTTTTCTAAAATCTGTACCCACATGGGTTGCGCGGTTGCTCTCTATGAACAACAGACAAAACACTTGCTCTGTCCATGTCATCAATCAACATTTGATGTAACGCGCGCTGCCAAAGTTATCTTCGGTCCTTCTGCCAGACCCTTGCCACAGTTAGCCATTGCCCTTGATAGCGAAGGCTATTTAGTTGCACAGAAACCATTTAGTGAACCTGTCGGACCCAGCTTCTGGGAGAGGAATTCGCAATGAGCGCGCGCGAAAGAATCGCTGGCAGCGTTGCTAATTATGTAGACGAGCGCACCGGCGCCGCGGCATGGATGAAGAAAAACTTAACTAAAATCTTCCCGGATCACTGGTCATTCTTGCTTGGCGAAGTCGTACTTTATTCATTTATTATTTTGCTGCTCTCTGGAACTTTTTTAACTTTCTGGTTTGATCCTTCTCAGCGCGAAGTTATTTATAATGGTTCCTATGAACCTCTAGAAGGTTTAAAGATGTCGGCAGCCTACGCCTCAACGCTACATATTTCATTCGAAATCCGCGGCGGATTGCTTATGCGGCAAATTCACCACTGGGCAGCCCTTATCTTTATGTCAGCAATGGTGGCCCACTTGTTACGCGTTTTTTTCACTGGCGCATTTCGCAAACCGCGCGAATTCAACTGGATTATCGGTGTTATCCTATTAACTCTTGGAATTGTTGAAGGCTTCATTGGTTACTCATTGCCAGATGATTTACTTTCAGGAACTGGTGTCCGTATTGCACACGCGATTATTCTAGCCTTACCGGTAGTTGGCACATATCTTGCATTCTTCATATTTGGCGGAGCCTTCCCAGGTGAGCTCTTTATCCCGCGTATTTTCACCGCGCATGTTTTAATATTGCCCGCACTTTTCCTTGCCCTAATCACTGTGCACTTAATGTTGGTCTGGTACCAGAAGCACACTCAATATCCCGGCCCCGGTCGCACTGAGAAAAATGTTGTTGGCTATCCATTGATGCCGGTCTATATGGCAAAGGCTGGCGGTTTCTTCTTTATTGTCTTTGGTGTTACTGCATTTCTTTCCGCCGTTGCATCGATTAACCCAATTTGGCTCTACGGTCCATACACTCCAGGCCAAATTACTGCCGGTTCGCAACCCGATTGGTATATGGGTTGGTTAGATGGCTTAGTTCGCATGTCTCCCCCATGGGAAACTTATGTGCTCGGCCATACAATTTCATGGAACATTTTAATTCCGGGTTTAATCATTCCGGGAATTATGTTTACCGGCATGGCGCTCTATCCATTTATTGAATCGTGGATAACCGGTGATAAGCGCGAACATCACTTACTCGATCGCCCCCGCAATGCAGCAAATCGCACTGCCATTGGCGCAATGGCACTTACCTTTACGCTCATTGCTTTGATCAATGGTGGCAACGACATCATCGCAACTCATTTCTCGCTCTCCATCAATCAGATTATGTGGTTCTCACGAATCGGAATCATTCTCTTGCCACCGCTGGCTTTCGTTATTACCAAGCGCATCTGCATCTCGCTGCAACGCGCCGATCGCCAATTAGTCTTGCACGGGCGCGAAACTGGACGCTTAGTGCGTTTGCCACATGGTGAATTCGTAGAAATTCATGAACCCATTTCGCCAGAAAAGAAGTGGCTGCTTACTCAACATGAACAAGATATTCCGCTAACCCTTGAAGCCACTGATGCCCGCGGCGTTCGCCGCCCCGGCGGCCTAAAGAATAAATTGCGCAAACGCATGAGCGCTGCAAATGCTGAAGCCGCACCAAAAGTTACTGCGCAAGATCTAAAAGAGATCGAGCACCACTAAGTTTCATAAATTCAATACGGAACCGTGGCATGGGTAAGAGATCCGACAATGCTAGGCATTGCGATAGCCGAACTTGTATTGAGATACAAGAAGATGCGATTCAATAAAGAGTGGAACAGATATACTTTTGTCAATGGAGACTCTGAAATCACGCCTCACGCCCCTAGTTAAAGCGCGTTTGGTGGTCTTCTACTACTTTACTTTTGCAGGAACTTCGCTCACTCTCTGGACTGTTCATATCCCTGATGTTCAATCTCGGTTGAATATTTCTAACGCGCAAATAGGGACGCTAATTTTAATGTTGGGCGCTGGAGCTATTCTTGTAATGCCGGTGATGGGGCATCTCATTGATCATTTTGGAAGTAAGAAATCTCTGATTGGGTCAGGAGCCATCTTGGGACTTTCACTCATGCTTCCTGGGCTAGCAGAAAATTTGTTAACTCTTCATATTGCCATATTCATACTCGGTATCGGAATAAGTTCGACAGATATTGCAGTCAATGCCCATGCTGTTGAAGTCGAAAGTGCATACGGGCGACCGATTTTCACTGCCTTTCATGCAATGTGGTCTGGTGGTGGAGTCATCGGTGCTGGAATCGGCGGATTTGCTCTCGCACATGAATTTCCAATGCACTTAACGCTGACTTTCTCTGGAATTATACTCGGAATTATTGCACTTTTCGTATCGCGCTATCTTTTACCTTCTGTGAGACACGCATCCAAGCTACATAAAAGTTTTTCCAAGGCAGAGAAATCTCAATTGCGAAAGGAAGCGAATAAAGTCAATCGCCCGCATCTCAAGTTGGTATTAATTTTGGGCGTATTGGGTGGTTTTGCTGCCATAATCGAGGGGATTGGAGTTGATTGGTCAGCGCTTTTCCAAGTAACAATTCTGCATGCAACGAAGGCAGAAGGTGCTTTTTCAGTCATGGTTTTCTCTGGCGCGATGGCTTTGGTCCGAGTTTTTGCAGATCGCATAGTTGGGCGCATCGGTCGCATGACGGTAATTCGATATGGGACAATTCTGAGTTCGATAGGAATGTTCTTAGCTCTGACGCTGCCCAATAAATCACTCTCACTCATTGGTTGGCTAATAGTTGGTATTGGAATTTCAGCCGTCGTTCCTCAACTCTTCATTTATGCAGCAACTATTGGTGAAGCTTCACACTCAGGGCGAAATATGTCCAAGGTATTCGGGCTGACTTATTTCGGATTGCTGGCAGGACCAGCAGCCATTGGATTACTGGCTTCCTATCTTTCACTGCGCGGCGCACTTGGAATTGGGGTGTTGTTGGGTGCGATTATCGCAATCGCAACGTTTTACCTTCCAAAATTGAACAAAGAGTCAACACCTGTTAGCCGTTGATAGATACTTCAGGGCGGTCGACGCGAAAGCGACGATACCTAATCAGCGTTATTGGCTATCCTCTGCCGCTATCGAAGGCTGGCAGTACAAGTAGATGTTATAAATAGGTACGAGCAGAAACCAGCCAGACTTACCAACATCGTGCAGTCGGCGCACTGTCACAGATATCGATGGCACCAAGAGCCCAAGGAATGTGAGACTGGAAATAAAACCAATCCCTAAAATTGAATCGAGGATTGCAGAGACCACATCAACAAGAAATATAAATGCAATAACACCACCA
>Ga0209702_10004280_pt1 | contig 20980 bp, 34 predicted proteins | sample FRY01_FD_187210 | JGI IMG/M metagenome (GOLD analysis project Ga0209702, IMG submission 187210) | Freshwater microbial communities from Lake Fryxell liftoff mats and glacier meltwater in Antarctica - FRY-01 (SPAdes) (version 2) | ecosystem: Environmental > Aquatic > Freshwater > Ice > Glacier... | reverse complement strand
ATGCAAACACCAGAATTCAAGCAAGTTCTAAACGGAAGAAAAAGCAGTTGAAAGCCGAAGGTTTGAAGGCTGGATATGACTTATATCGCCAGCAATCGTTCAAGAATGTTTTTGCCGAACCGCTTTCAACTTTCTCTATTGATGTGGACGCGGCTTCTTACAGTCAAATTCGTAGAAGTTTGAATATGGGCCAATTGCCACCCATGGAGGTTGTGCGGATTGAGGAAATAATCAACTATTTTAAGTACGATTATCCGCAACCTGCGGGTGATGACCCATTCAGTATTATAACCGAAGTAGCGGACTGTCCGTGGAACTCGGCAAACAAGCTGGTGCATATCGGTTTACAGGGAAAGGAGCTTCAAATTGAGAAGCGTCCGAAGAACAACCTAATCTTCTTAATCGATGTTTCTGGTTCGATGTCAGACCAAGACAAACTTCCTCTTTTGAAGCAATCGCTTCGGCTACTTGTGAAAGAATTGGAAGAAACCGACAAGATTTCGATTGTGGTTTATGCGGGCGCTGCTGGGCTAGTGCTTCCATCCACATCTGGCGATAAAAAAGAGAAACTGCTGGAAGCCATTGACCGATTGAGTTCTGGTGGCTCAACTGCTGGTGGTGCTGGCATTGAATTGGCCTATTCCATCGCTCAAAAGGAGTTCATCAAGGGCGGAAACAACCGCGTGATTCTTTGTACCGATGGCGATTTCAATGTGGGGATTTCTTCTGATGAAGGCTTGGAAACGCTCATCGAAAAGAAACGTGAATCGGGCGTTTTCCTTACCGTTCTTGGGTTTGGGACCGGCAATTTTCAAGACCATAAAATGGAGACTTTGGCCGATAAAGGCAATGGTAATTTCGCTTATATCGACAACCTACAAGAAGCACAAAAAGTGCTTGTGCAAGAATTCTGGGGAACCCTCTTCGCTATCGCCAAGGATGTGAAAATCCAAGTGGAGTTCAATCCTGTAAACGTTTTGGCATACCGACTGATTGGTTATGAGAACAGACGCCTAGCAGCCGAGGATTTCAATGATGACCGAAAGGATGCAGGCGACTTGGGAGCAGGTCATACGGTAACTGCGCTTTATGAAGTTATTCCGGCTGGAAGCGAGTTACCTGACGGACGGCCGCTGGTTGATACGCTCAAATATCAACTCGCGAAGTCAACATTGGCGACTGGACATGATGATGAGCTTTTGACTGTGAAACTCCGATACAAAAAGCCTGATGGCGATGTGAGCAAGCTTCTCATCAAGCCTCTTGCAAATCAAAGTTCTGAACTTGATTCAAGTTCTGCAAACATGCGATTTTCGGCTTCGTTGGCGCAATTCGGGATGATTCTACTTGATAAAGAGTTGGAAGCAGCACAACGTTTGGGACAGATTCAGAAAGTGATTGACATGGCTGAGAAAAGTAAAGGAGCGGATGAAGATGGCCGCAGGGCAGAATTTATCCGCTTGGCCGAATTGGCCATAATCATGGAATAGGAAATGGTTGTTTGTTTAGTTGATGGGAGAGCCACTTTCGGGCGGCTCTTCCTATTTCAAAAGTTGGCCGAAAAATGCCACGAAATTTGAACCTTTGCGACATGAAAAAAATCATGACTTTGCTGATTGGGATAGTGGCTTTGAATGCCTGCTCAAACAAGCTTTACGAAAGCAATTGGAAGGAGCAGGACGCCAAATCATCTGCATTTCGCTTTTATCATACCGATTCCAGAATCAGGTATAATATTGAGAATGACGAAAAGAACGTCTATTTCTCGTTTGATGTGATGGACCAGCTGACCGTTCAGAAGATTCTAACAACAGGACTAAGATTGTTTGTGGATGGAACGGGAAAGAATAAACAGAAAGATGAACTTCAATTTCCAATATACTCCGATAAGGTGCCAATTTCTGAGTTACAAGAATATGGAGACAGATACGATCAGAGCATTCAACTGGGAAAATCCACATTAGACCAGATGATTCCAAGCGATGGTTACTTGAAGTTCGGTGGTGAAACGGTTCAAATATTCAATCGTATGCCCATGAAAGGAATTACAGTTACACTTGAATTTGACAGCACCCGTTCTCTTGTCTACCGCGCCATCATTCCTTTAGAAGCCATCAAAGCGGAGGGCGATGTGATTTCGTTGGGAGTCGAAACGGGCGGTTATGAAATTAGGCAGGAAGAATTTGCTAATCCGCAGTCGGATGTAACTCAACAGAATCAAGGAGTTTCGGCTGGTGATAGAGCCATGGGAAGAGGAGTCAACGACCCCAATGGGCTCAACACTCCGGGAGGAAGTACTGCAGCTGGTTTAGCAATGCGAAATACATCTTCTGCTAACAAATTTGCCGACCCTATCCGCTTTTGGGTGAAGGTGAAGTTGTCTAAAAGTTCGCCTCTAGTGCCGTAGAATAAGTGCTAAGATTTAGGGCATAAAAAACCCCGACTCTTTTCAGAATCGGGGCTTCACAATCAGTGTAGTACGATTTAGGCCTCCTTCTTTTCTTCTCCGCCTTCTTCTTCTTTTGGAGCTTCTTCGGTTGCTGGAGTTTCTTCTGTTGCTGGAGTTTCTTCGACCACCTCAGCTTTAGGCTCTTCGACTTTAGTTTCTGCTACCGGAGCTGTTGCTTTGGCACCAGAACCAGCTCTACGGCTTCTTCTAGCTTTCTTAGGCTTGGCTTCTTTTATCAATAGTTCGTTGAAGTCAACCAACTCAATCATAGCCATATCAGCGCTATCACCTTGGCGCGTTCCAAGCTTAATAATACGTGTGTATCCTCCTGGACGGTCACTCACTTTAGGAGAAACTTCTTTGAACAACTCTGCTGTTGCCTCTTTGTCGTTCAGGTAGCTAAACACAACTCTTCGTGAGTGTGTAGCATCATCCTTAGACTTGGTAATCAACGGCTCAACATATGAACGCAACGCTTTTGCTTTGGCCAGTGTTGTTGTTATTCTCTTATGTACGATAAGAGAACTTGCCATGTTGGCCAGCAACGCTCTTCGGTGCCCTTTTTTTCTCCCTAAATGGTTAAAACCTTTTCTGTGTCTCATTTTTCTAGCTTACAGCTTCAAGTTTCAAGCTTCAAGTTTTTACGACTTGCTGCTTGCAGCTATCTACTTGGGTCTTTTATTAATCTTCGTCTAGTCTGTATTTCGCAAGGTTCATTCCGAACGTCAAGTTCTTTGCGTGAACCAGGTCATCTAATTCGGTCAAAGACTTCTTACCGAAGTTTCTGAATTTCAATAGGTCATTTTTGTTGTAAGAAACAAGGTCGCCCAATGTTTCAACATCAGCTGCTTTCAGGCAATTCAACGCTCTTACAGAAAGATCCATGTCAACCAATTTGGTCTTCAACAACTGACGCATGTGCAATGCACTTTCGTCAAATTCCTGCTCCACTTTTTTAGACTCCAACTCAACGGTAATTCTCTCATCAGAGAACAACATGAAGTGATGAATCAAAATCTTTGCAGCTTCTTTCAATGCTTCTTTCGGGTGGATAGAACCATCAGTGGTAATCTCCATCAGCAATTTTTCGTAGTCAGTCTTTTGTTCTACTCGGAAGTTGTCGATTGAATACTTTACGTTTTTTATTGGCGTGAAGATGGCATCGATTGCAATTGTACCAACTGGTGCACTTGCAGGCTTATTATCTTCGGCAGGCACGTATCCACGTCCTTTATCAATTGTCACATCCAAGTTCAGTTTAACTGATTTTTCCATGTGACAGATAACCAGTTCTGGATTCAAAACTTGGAATCCTGTTAGGAATTTACCGATGTCTCCAGCCGTAAATTTATCCTGACCTGATACGAGAACTGTTACACGCTCGCTTTCTTGGGTGTCAATCTGTCGCTTAAACCTAACCTGTTTCAGGTTAAGAACGATTTCAGTCACGTCTTCAACAACTCCGTTAAGAGTTGAAAACTCGTGATCAGCACCATCAACTCGTACAGAGGTGATTGCAAATCCTTCCAAGGAGTTAAGAAGAATTCTTCTTAGTGAGTTACCGATAGTTATACCGTAACCTGGTTCCAACGGGCGGAATTCGAATTCTCCAACACGCTCGTCTGAGTTGAGCATGATGACTTTGTCAGGTTTTTGAAAATCAAGTATTGCCATGATTGTTTGTTGCCTTTTAGCAGTTATTACTTAGAATACAATTCAACAATGAGTTGCTCATTGATGTTTTCTGGAATTTCGTCTCTTGTTGGGTAGTGCATGAATTCGCCTTCCATGTTTGAAGGATTCCATGTCAACCAAGCGCTATTGCACGAATTGGTTGCCAATGCATCACTTACTACTTCAAGTGACTTAGATTTTTCGCGAACAGCGATTTTCTCGCCTGGCTTGATAGCACGTGATGGGATGTTGCAAACTTCTCCACCAACCGTGATGTGACGATGAGATACCAACTGACGAGCTGCTGCTCTTGAATTGGCAATTCCCAAACGGTACACCACGTTGTCCAATCTTGCTTCGCAGAATTGAAGGAGCAACTCACCAGTAATACCTGATTTGCTTGATGCTTTCTTGAACAAGTTCTCGAATTGCTTTTCAAGCATTCCGTACGTGTACTTCGCCTTTTGTTTTTCCATCAACTGCACACCGTAATCAGAAAGTTTCTTTCTTCTTCGGTTGTTACCATGAGCTCCTGGAGGATAGTTTTTCTTCTCCAAGTACTTATCTGGTCCGTAGATAGCTTCTCCGAACTTACGTGCAATCTTTGATTTTGGTCCTGTATATCTGGCCATTTTCGCTTAAATAATGCGTGTATTAAACTCTTCTTTTCTTAGGTGGACGACATCCGTTGTGCGGTTGTGGCGTCACATCAACAATCTCAGTCACCTCAATTCCATTTGCATGGAGATTTCTGATAGCTGATTCACGACCGCCTCCTGGTCCTTTCACAAACACCTTTACTTTTCTCAGACCTGCATCGTGAGCAACTTTTGCGCAATCGGCCGCAGCTGTCTGAGCAGCATAAGGTGTGTTCTTCTTAGAACCTCTAAAGCCTTGCTTACCTGCTGAAGACCAAGAGATAACCTCTCCCTTCGTGTTGGTAAGTGAAATAATGATGTTGTTGAAAGTTGCATTGATATGCGCCTCGCCAACTGCATCGACCTTAACGGTTCTTTTTCTTGTTGTTTTTGATGTCTTTGCCATATCCTCGAATTATCGAAGTCAATTATTACTTGGTTACCTTCTTCTTGTTGGCAACAGTTTTTCTCTTTCCCTTTCTGGTTCTTGAGTTGTTCTTTGTACGCTGTCCACGCAATGGTAGACCAGAACGGTGACGGATTCCACGGTAGCAACCAATATCCATCAATCGCTTGATGTTCATTTGCGTTTGTGAACGAAGTTCACCTTCGGTTTTGACCATTCCGATTGCCTCTCGAATTGCCGATTGTTCATCGTCATTCCATTCGTCAACCTTTTTATCGCGGCTAATGCCTGCTCCATCCAAGATGTTTTGAGCCGTTACCCTACCTATTCCATAGATGTAGGTAAGTCCTATCTCACCTCTCTTGTTCTTTGGAAGATCTATTCCTGCAATTCTTGCCATGCTGTTTTTCTATACTGATTCGTAAGACGGCTATTAACCTTGTCTTTGCTTAAACCGTGGATTCTTCTTGTTGATTACGTAGACCCGTCCTTTTCTCTTGACGATTTTGCAATCTTCACTTCTCTTTTTCACTGATGCCCTGACTTTCATCTTGCAATTATTTATATCGGTATGTAATACGTCCTTTGGTAAGATCGTATGGACTCATTTCTACTTTTACTTTATCTCCAGGTAGGATTTTGATGTAGTGCATCCTCATCTTTCCTGAAATGTGTGCCGTTATAACATGGCCATTTTCCAACTCTACTCGGAACATTGCATTGGAGAGTGCCTCCACTACTGTTCCATCCTGTCCTATCGATGCTTGCTTAGCCAAATCTGATTAAGCTGACATACTCATTGATGAACGACCTTTAATTCTTCCAGACTTCATCAATCCGTCATAGTGACGCATCAACAAGTGGCTTTCAATCTGCTGTAGTGTATCCAAAACAACACCTACCATAATCAATAGTGAAGTACCTCCGTAGAACTGTGCAAACTGCGCATTCACTCCGAAAATCATTGCAATAGAAGGAAGGATAGCAATTATTCCGAGGAATATAGATCCTGGAAGCGTGATACGTGACATGATATTGTCAATGTATTCGGCTGTCTTTTTCCCTGGTTTAACCCCTGGGATGAAACCTCCATTACGTTTCATATCCTCCGCCATTTGATTCGGATTGATTGTGATGGCCGTATAGAAATACGTGAACACAATAATCAGAATGAAGAAAGTAATGTTGTAGGTCGGCCCAGTAAAGTCTGAGAAAGCCGTTACAAACCATGATGCACTCTCACCTGCAAATCCACCCAAAGTAATTGGTACGAACATAATCGCTTGTGCAAAGATGATTGGCATTACACCAGCTGCATTCACTTTCAAAGGAATGTACTGACGAGTTCCACCTTGTGGCAACGCTTGTCTTCCAGAAATGGCTGCTCTCGCAACTTGAACTGGAATTCTTCTTGTTCCCTGAACCAATAGGATTGAGAACACGATAACCAACATCAATAACACCATCTCAATAAGGAAGATGACTAGACCACCACCACTCTGCTCCAATTTAGAGAAGAATTCCGCCATGAATGAGAATGGCAATGCTGCTATAATTCCCACCATGATAAGGAGTGAAATACCGTTTCCAATTCCTTTATCCGTAATACGTTCTCCCAACCACATTACAAACACAGTTCCTGTAATAAGGATTAACCATGCTGTGAACCAGAAAAGGCTCGGTGAAGTCAAAAACGCATCCGTTGGCAATTGAGACTGAAGGTTAGCAATGTAACCAGGAGCCTGACCAGCCGTGATAAGAATTGTTAGATAACGTGTGTATTGAGCAATCTTCTTTCTTCCACTTTCACCTTCTTTCTGTAATTTCTGCAAAGCAGGAACCGCCATACCAGCCAACTGCAACACGATGGATGCAGAGATGTAAGGCATGATACCTAATGCAAAAATGGAAGCGTTTGAGAACGCTCCTCCAGAGAACATGTTCAACAGACCAAGGATACCATCCGAAGTTTGTGCCTGAAGTGCATCCAACTTAGCTGGATCTAAACCTGGCAACACTACGAACGAACCTATTCTGTAGATAAGAATGAAACCTAAGGTGTTGAGAATTCTCGTCCTTAGATCTTCAATCTTCCAGATGTTCTGAAGTGTATTTAAAAAATTCTTCATCTACTCTTATAGGGTAACAACTGTTCCTCCAGCTGCCTCGATTGCACTTACTGCTGTTTTAGAGAATCCGTGAGCTGTTACTTCCAACTTGGCTTTTAGCTCACCTCTTCCCAATACTTTCACAAGGTCTTTCTTGCTTGCAAGTCCGTTCTCAACCAAAAATTCTGGTGTGATTACAGTAACCTTCTTCTCATCAGCTAATTTCTGAAGAGCGTCAAGATTAATCCCGTGATACTCCACTCTGAACGGATTTGTAAATCCGAACTTGGGAACACGTCTTTGTAGTGGCATTTGACCACCTTCAAAACCGATTTTCTTGCTGTATCCGGAACGTGACTTCTGTCCTTTGTGACCACGTGTAGACGTACCGCCTTTTCCGCTTCCTTCACCACGTCCGATACGCTTTCTACTTTTAGTAGAACCTGTTGCTGGTGTTAAATTACTTAGACCCATCGTTCTAAATCCTTATCAATTACTTAATTACTTCTACCATGTGGCTCACCTTAGCTACCATTCCCAAAATTGCTGGGTTAGCTTCGTGTTCAACCACTTGATTCAATTTCTTTAGCCCTAGAGCCTGAAGCGTTTTCTTCTGTCTTGCTGGACGGTTGATTGCGCTTTTTACTTGTTTTACTTTGATAGTAGCCATGTTGCTTATCTCCTTAGACGGTTTATCCGTTGAATACTACGTCTAGTTTAACTCCTCTTTGGTTAGATACCGCAATGGCATCTCTCATTTCGCTCAAACAAAGGAATGTTGCCTTCACCACGTTGTGTGGGTTAGAAGAACCTTTTGATTTACCCAAAACGTTCTTTACTCCTGCTGCCTCAAGCACTGCACGCATCGCTCCACCTGCAATAACCCCTGTTCCCAGAGAAGCTGGCTTCATGAATACTCTTGCTCCGCAATATTTTTCTTCTTGCTCGTGTGGAACAGTTCCGTTGATGATTGGCACACGGATAAGGTTTTTCTTAGCATCATCAATTCCTTTGGCGATTGCCTCAGTTACCTCTTTTGCTTTTCCAAGACCGTGACCTACAACTCCGTTCTCATCTCCAACAACCACAATGGCTGAGAAGCTGAAAGTACGACCACCTTTGGTGACCTTCGTTACACGCTGAATACCAACTACGCGGTCTTTCAGTTCAGTATCAGTTACTTTAACTTTTTTCATCTTTTCTGTTGTACTGCGATTAGAACTTCAATCCTTCTCCTCTGGCGCCATCAGCCAACGCTTTCACACGTCCGTGATAGAGGTAGCCATTACGGTCGAAAACCACTGTTTCGATACCTGCTTCCTTAGCTTTCTCAGCAATCAGCTTACCAACTTTAGTGGCAATTTCGGTCTTGTTTCCTGTATCGGTAGCAATTCCCTTATCGCTTGATGATGCTGCAAGAAGCGTTGTTCCTGCCAAATCATCAACCAGTTGAACATAAATCTCCTTGTTGCTGCGGAAAACCGACATTCTTGGTCTTGCTGCAGAACCAGAAACGATGCTTCTGATACGCTTCTTAATCTTAAGTCTTTTATTCTGAGTTGCCATTCTACTTATTTTTTGGCTGCTGATTTACCAGCTTTTCTTCTAATCTGTTCTCCCATAAATCGGATACCTTTTCCTTTGTAAGGCTCAGGCTTTCTCATAGAGCGAATCTTTGCTGCTACTTGTCCGATAAGTTGTTTGTCAAATGATTTCAAAACGATGGTTGGGTTCTTACCCCTTTCCATAGCCGTCTCAATCTTAATCTCGTCTGGAAGAAGAAATGCAACGTTGTGAGAGAATCCTAATGAAAGCTCCAATTGTTGTCCGTTGTTGCTGGCTCTGTAACCAACACCAACAAGCTCCATCTTCTTTTCCCAACCTTTAGAAACACCTTCTACCATGTTGGATATAAGTGAACGGTAAAGACCATGATAAGCCTTTGTTTGCTTCACCTCATTCAGGCGAATCAACTCACACGATCCATCTTTCAACTCCACCTTAATGGCGGCATCAACCTTTTGGGTCAATGTTCCCAACGAGCCTTTCACGGTAACTGTGTTGTCGTCACCGATGGTTATCTCAACTCCTTGAGGTACTGCAATTGGTGCTAATCCTATCCTAGACATAGTTCTGTTTCTTTCTGTTCTTAGTAGATGTAGCAGAGCACTTCTCCACCAACATTCAACGTTTTTGCTTCTTTGTCTGTCATCACTCCTTTAGAAGTTGAGACAACAGCCACACCCAATCCGTTCTTAACACGTGGAATCGTTCCCGCTCCTGCGTATTTTCTCAAACCTGGCTTGCTTGCTCTTTGCAATCCTTTGATGGCGTTAACCTTCGTTTGTGGATTGTACTTAAGTGCAATCTTAATGCTGCCTTGTACACCTTCATCCTCGAACTTATAGTTCAGAATGTATCCTTTTTCAAAAAGGATTTTGGTGATTGCTTTTTTCAAGTTAGAGGCTGGAATATCAACAACCTTGTGATTCGCTTGAATCGCGTTTCTAACTCTTGTTAGGTAATCTGCTACTGGATCTGTCATAATCTTTCGAATAAATCGCTTACCAACTTGCCTTTTTAATTCCAGGGATTAGGCCTTGGTTAGCCATTTCTCTGAACTGGATTCTGCTGATTCCAAAATCTCTCATATATCCTTTTGGGCGACCAGTGATGCTACATCTGTTGTGCATTCTGGTGGCGGCACTGTTCTTTGGCATACGTGCCAAAGCTTGGTAATCGCCTTCCGCCTTGAGTTTAGCTCTTTTGTCGGCATAACGCGCTACCATTGCGGCACGCTTACGCTCTCTTGCTTTCATTGATTCTTTGGCCATATCAGCTTACTTTTTAAATGGCATTCCGAACTCTTTCAATAGAGCGAGTCCTTCTTCGTTTGTTTTGGCTGTTGTCACAAATGTGATGTCCATACCAAGTATCTTGTTTACTTTCTCAATATCAATCTCTGGGAAGATGATTTGCTCAGTGATTCCCAAGTTGAAATTTCCTTTTCCATCAAATCCTTTTGGATTGATTCCTCGGAAGTCTCTTACTCGTGGGAGTGCAACTGCTACAAGTCTTTCCAAGAATTCATACATCTTATCTCCGCGAAGCGTTACTCGGGCACCAATGGGCATTCCTTTACGCAATTTGAAGTTAGAGATGTCTTTTCTTGACATAGACGAAACTGCTTTCTGACCAGCGATGATACTCATGTCAGCCAAAGCCGCCTCGAGAATCTTCTTGTCAGCAACAGCTTGTCCCAATCCTTGGTTCAAACAAATCTTTTCCAATCGTGGAACTTGCATCACACTTTTGTACTGGAATTTCTCCCTCAGTGCAGGAACGATTTCTGCCTTGTACTTTACTTTTAGAGTTGGTATTGCACTCATCACTTAATTACTTCTCCAGATTTCTTAGAATATCTTACAAGCTTACCGTCAACCAACTTTCTTCCAGTACGTGTAGTCTCTCCTGTTTTAGGATCAACCAACATCAGGTTTGAAAGTTGGATAGAAGCTTCTTGCTCTACAATGCCTCCGTTTGGATGCGTTGCATTCGGCTTAGTATGACGCTTTGCCATATTTACACCTTCTACTAAAGCTCTGTTCTTTGAAGGAATTACCTCCAGAACTTTGCCTTCTTCTCCTTTAGAGACTCCCGTAATTACCTTAACGGTGTCGCCCTTTTTTATATGAAACTTTGCCATTGCTTTGCTTCTTTATATCAAAGCACCTCTGGTGCAAGTGATACGATTTTCATGTATTGTTTCTCTCTCAACTCACGGGCAACAGGTCCGAAGATCCTTGTTCCTCTCATCTCGCCAGCTGCGTTTAAAAGCACAACTGCGTTGTCATCAAAACGGATGTAAGATCCATCCGCTCTTCTTGTTTCTTTTCTGGTTCTTACAACAACCGCTTTAGAAACTGATCCTTTTTTGGCGTTACCAGAAGGAACTGCATCTTTTACTGTTACAACGATGGTGTCACCGATGCGAGCGTAACGCTTTCTTGTTCCTCCAAGAACACGGATGCAAAGAACTTCTTTAGCACCACTGTTGTCCGCGACCTTAAGTCTTGATTCTGTTTGTATCATGGCTTATTTGGCTTTCTCTAGGATTTCTACCAATCTCCAGTTCTTTGACTTGCTCAATGGACGTGTTTCCATGATGCGAACGGTATCACCGATTCCGCAATCATTCTTCTCGTCATGAGCATGGAACTTCTTCGTCATCTTAACGAACTTGCCATACATCGGGTGCTTCACTTTACGTTCAACACTTACGGTGATAGTCTTGTCCATCTTGTCGCTTACGACAACCCCGACTCTTTCCTTTCTAAGGTTTCTTGTTGCTGTATTCTCCATTTCAGCTAGCTACTTTGCTTCTAGAAGTTCGTTCGGTCATTAACCTAGCGATCAATCTACGGGCGTGTTTAAGTTCTTGCGGATTCTCGATAGGAGATACCGCGTGATTCATTTTCAATTTTGCAAGCTTCAATCGCTCCTCGGCCAATCGGTCCGACAGCTCCTCGCTTGACAATTCTTTTATTACTGCGTTTTCCATTGTGTTCTTTTAGACGTGATAAATCGCGTCTCTACATTTTTAGGCTCCTGTGTAATCTCTTCTCACCATAAATTTGGTGGTAATAGGTAGTTTTTGTGCAGCCAATCGAAGAGCTTCCTTCGCAGTTGCCATGTCAACTCCTTCAATCTCGAACATCACACAACCAGGTTTCACAACTGCCACCCAATATTCTGGTGACCCTTTACCCTTACCCATACGAACCTCTGCAGGCTTTTTGGTTATCGGTTTGTCTGGAAATATTTTAATCCAAACTTGTCCTTCTCTCTTCATGAATCGCGTTACCGCAATACGTGCAGATTCTATCTGACGAGCGGTGATCCAAGCACCTTCATTGGCTTTGATACCAAATGATCCGAAGGCTAGTTGATTGCCACGATTGGCCATCCCCTTCATCTTCATCTTGTGCATTTTACGGAACTTCGTCCTTTTTGGCTGTAGCATAACTTACGTGTTATTCCTGTTCTACCTAATTACTTTCTTTCTCTGTTCTCTCTGCGAGGAGCCAAACGTGCTGGCTGCTTCTTAGTTTGAACTGCTGTGTTAGGAGCAAGGTCTCTCTTACCATAAACCTCACCCAACATAATCCAAACCTTTATTCCAAGTCGGCCATACGTTGTATGTGCCTCTACGTTAGCATAATCAATGTCAGCTCTGAATGTGTGCAATGGAATTCGTCCATCCTTGTATGATTCTGAACGTGCCATTTCAGCTCCTCCCAATCGTCCACTCACTTGAACTTTGATTCCTTCTGCTCCCATTCTCATGGTTGAAGCAACCGCCATTTTCACCGCTCTTCTAAACGAGATACGTCCTTCCAATTGCCGGGCAATGCTTTCTCCTACAAGACGAGCATCAAGCTCTGGTCTCTTGATTTCGAAGATGTTGATCTGAACCTCTTTTCCAGTGATTTTTTTCAACTCTTCTTTCAACTTGTCAACCTCGCTACCACCTTTTCCGATAATGATACCTGGGCGTGCGGTATTAACAGTAACTGTTATCAATTTCAGCGTACGCTCAACAATGATTTTTGAAATACTAGCTTTTGCCAAACGGGCACGCAGGTAATTTCTGATTTTGTAATCACTCTCAATATTGGCAGCTGTTTCTTTACCACCATACCAGTTGGAGTCCCAACCTTTGATGATTCCCAGTCTATTGCCTATCGGATTTGTCTTTTGTCCCATGTGTTAAGCCTTCTTGTTGTCTAGAACAAGTGTTACGTGGTTTGATCTCTTTTTAATTCTATGTGCTCTACCTTGTGGAGCAGTCTGCAATCTTTTCAACGATCTTCCGCTATCAACAGAAATCTCCTTCACGATAAGTGTTGACTCATCTCCACCTTGGCTCTTCTCTTTGAAGTTAGAAAGCGCAGAAAGCAATAGCTTTTCAAGTCGCCCTGAAGCTTCTTTCGGGTGAAGTTTCAAAGCATAAAGTGCCTTGTCAACGTCCATACCTCTCACCATATCGGCCACCAACCTCATTTTTCGAGGCGATGTTGGCACGTTATTCAATGAAGCGAAGTATTGCGTCTTGCGCGCTTCCTTCATTGCATCTGCCATCAGTTTTTTTCTCTTTCCCATTGCTTTAAGCTTGGAGATCCGCTTTTATTACTTCTTACCTTTTCCGTGACCACGGTATGTTCTCGTTGGAGAGAATTCACCGAACTTGTGACCTACCATGTTCTCAGTTACATACACAGGAATAAATTTATTTCCGTTATGCACAGCAATAGTAAGACCTACAAAATCTGGACTGACAACTGATCTTCTGGACCACGTTTTAATAACAGTCTTTTTCTTGCTTTCTTGGGCTTCCACAGCTCGTTTCTCAAGCTTGAAATCTATAAAAGGCCCTTTTTTAAGTGATCTTGCCATTACCTAATTACTTCTTTCTTTTTTCAACTATGTACTTACTTGAAGCTTTCACTTTGCTTCGAGTCTTGTATCCTTTTGCTGGAATACCTTTTCTAGATCTTGGGTGACCTCCAGAAGACTTTCCTTCACCACCACCCATTGGGTGATCGACTGGGTTCATCACTACTGGACGTACACGTGGTCTTCTTCCTAACCATCTTGAACGGCCTGCCTTACCTGAAACTTCCAAGCTGAAATCGCTGTTTGAAACAGTTCCGATAGTTGCTCTGCAAGTAGTAAGAATCATTCGAATCTCACTTGAAGGCATTTTCAATGTAGCGTACTTTCCGTCTCTCGCAACCAATTGTGCGTAAGAACCTGCACTTCTTGCAAGGATTGCTCCTTGACCTGGCTTTAGCTCAAGGCAATGAACAATTGTACCCATTGGAATTTCGCTCAGCAAAAGTGTGTTACCCACATTCGGTGCTACACCTTTTCCAGAAACCAGAACCTGATCAACCTCAATTCCTTTCGGAGCGATGATGTATCTCTTCTCACCATCTGCATAGTAAAGAAGCGCGATACGTGCATTACGGTTCGGGTCGTATTCAATTGTTTTAACCGTTCCAGGAATTCCATCCTTGTTACGCTTAAAGTCAATTACGCGGTACTTTCTCTTATGACCGCCACCAATCTGGCGCATGGTCATCTTACCAGTATTGTTACGCCCGCCAGATTTGCTCATCCCCTTTACCAATGACTTCTCTGGTGTAGAGGTAGTCACCGTTTCGAAGGTGCTTGCAACTTTATGACGTTGCCCTGGAGTGGTCGGTTTTAGTTTTCTTACAGCCATGGTATCTTAGATATTGCTATAAAAATCAATGGTTTCTCCCTCAGCAAGTGTTACGATGGCCTTCTTAACCGCAGAAGTTCTTCCAACAATAAATTTGCTCTTGGTGTTTCTGCTTCGCTTTTTCCCTGGAATGATCATGGTGTTAACAGACTGAACATTAACTCCATACATCTTTTCAATGGCTTGCTTAACCTCAACCTTATTGGCTTTTCTATTGACCACAAAACCGTACTGACCAAGCTTTGCAGCCTGAGCGGTCATTTTTTCTGTAATCAATGGTTTCACTAGAATTTCCATCACTTTTTAGCTTAAGCTTTTCTCAATTGTTGCAACTGCACTCTCCAAAAGAAGCAGATTAGTTGCGTTTAAAATGCCGTAAGTGTTTAATTCTGACACGGTTACGACTTTAGCACCCTTCAAATTTCGGGAGGACAAATATATGTTTTTATCCTGCTCATTCAGTACTAGCAATGTTTTTTTATCGGACAGCTTCAAATTGTCCAAAAACTGCGTGTAATCTTTTGTCTTGGCAGCATCAAATTTGAAGTCTTCAATAACAGTGATAGCGTTCTCGCTAGCTCTTAAAGAAAGAGCCGACTTACGGGCAACTTGCTTCAATTTTCTGTTGAGTTTGAAGCCATGCTCTGCTGGGCGTGGACCGAACACTCGGCCTCCACCTCTCAATATCGGGCTTTTGATGTCTCCAAAACGAGCGCCTCCAGAACCCTTCTGCTTTCTGATCTTACGTGTACTACCACGTACTTCAGAACGCTCTCTTGAGCTGCTCGTTCCTTGCCGTTGATGCGCCAAGTACTGTTTTACATCGAGGTAAATGGCATGCTCGTTCGGCTCTACGCCAAATACATCCTTACTCAACTTCACTTTTTTGGAAGTTGCCTTACCCGCTTTATCTACTACTGCTAATTCCATTATTACTTCTCTACAATAATGTATGATCCCTTGGCTCCTGGAACAGCTCCACTCAATACAAGGAGATTTCTCTCTGCATCAACCGCCATAACCTGAAGGTTTTGAACTTTTACTCTTTTATCACCCATCTGTCCGCCCATTCTCAAGCCTTTGAAAACTCGAGCTGGATAAGAACATGCTCCAATAGCTCCTGGGTGGCGTGCTCTGTTGTGCTGTCCGTGAGTTGCTTGTCCAACACCAGCAAATCCATGACGTTTAACAACACCTTGGAAACCTTTTCCTTTCGATTTTGCAACAACATCAACATAATCGCCTGTGGCAAACATATCAGCAACACCTAAATCTGCACCCAATACAGCATTGTCTTCAAATGGAGTGTAGCCATGAGTTGTTCTAAACTCAACCATCTTGCGCTTTGAATCACAATTTGCTTTCTTGAAATGTCCTTTCAAAGCAGATGTTGTACGCTTATCGCTTCGCAGCCCTGTTCCAACCTGAACAGCTGTGTAACCATCAACTTCAACGGTTTTCACCTGAGTGACAGTACAAGGCTCAATTTCGAGCACGGTGCATGGAATGTTTTTACCAGCCTCGTTGAAGAGACTCGTCATTCCTATTTTCTTTCCTATAAGTCCAGACATGACCTAATTATTTACTGTTTGTTCTTTTTAAATAGACACGATAAATCGCGTCTCTACCTTTTCAATTGAGACGCAAGCATTGCGTCTCTACGCGTTATACTTTAATCTCTACCTCAACTCCACTTGGCAATTCCAGTTTCATCAATGAATCAACTGTTTTTGCAGTACTGCTGTAGATGTCCAACAGTCTCTTGTAAGAACTGAATTGGAACTGCTCTCTCGACTTCTTGTTAACGTGCGTTGAACGAAGTACGGTGTAGATCTTCTTGTGCGTTGGAAGTGGAATTGGTCCGCTTACAATTGCACCAGTGGCTTTCACTGTTTTAACAATCTTATCCGCGCTCTTGTCAACCAAGTTGTGGTCGTACGATTTGAGCTTTATTCTTATTCTTTGTGTCATGATTCTTTTTAACTGCTGGATTAGACGTGATAAATCGCGTCTCTACACTTTTTCTCCTTTTACACGTGCAATAACTTCCTCAGAAATGTTCTTTGGACATGGCTCGAAGTGATCGAATTCCATCGTAGATGTTGCTCTACCAGAAGTAATCGTTCTCAACTGAGTTACATAACCGAACATTTCAGAAAGTGGAACGAGGCATTTTACAACCTGAGCAGTTCCTCTGCTGTCCATTCCTAGCATTTGACCACGTCTTCTGTTAAGGTCACCCATAACGTCTCCCATGTTCTCTTCTGGAGTTACAACCTCCACCTTCATGATAGGCTCCAGCAAAACTGGACCTGCTTTTCGTGCAGACTCTTTGTAGGCAATCTGCGCACAGATTTCAAACGAAAGTGCATCCGAGTCAACCGCGTGGAATGAACCATCCTTCAGCGTCACTTTCAGCGTATCCATCTTAAATCCGGCCAAGACACCATTGTTCATGGCCATCTTGAATCCTTTCTCTATAGAAGGAATAAATTCACGTGGAATATTACCACCACTAATTTTATTCTCAAACTGAAGACCTTCTCCAACGAAATCTGCATCAACTGGTCCAAGTTCGAATGAAATATCCGCGAACTTACCACGACCACCAGACTGCTTCTTGTAAACCTCGCGGTGAGGAACCGTAATCGAAATTGCTTCTTTATAAGTTACCTGTGGCGCTCCTTGATTTACTTCGACCTTGAACTCACGTCTCAATCGGTCAATGATAATCTCTAAGTGAAGCTCGCCCATACCTGAAATAACTGTTTGACCAGAATCTGGATCTGTATGAACCTTAAATGTCGGATCTTCTTCAGCCAACTTATTAAGTCCTACACCTAGCCTATCCATGTCAGCCTGAGTTTTTGGCTCGATGGCCAAACCGATAACAGGCTCTGGAAACTTCATTGATTCTAGAACAATCGGAAACTTTTCATCGCAAAGGGTATCTCCCGTTTTGATGTCTTTGAAACCAACCGCAGCACCAATATCTCCAGCTTCGAGGAAGGGGATAGAGTTCTGCTTGTTTGCGTGCATTTGGAAGATACGTGAAATACGTTCTTTCTTTTCTGTACGCATGTTATAAACATAAGAACCTGCTTCCAATCGCCCAGAATATGCTCTGATAAAACAAAGTCGACCAACAAATGGATCTGTAGCAATTTTAAACGCCAATGCCGCGAACGGTTCCCTCACATCCGGCTTACGGGAAACAAGCTCATCTGTATCAGGGTTTATTCCGTTGATGTTTTCCATGTCAAGCGGACTTGGCATCAATTCCATCACATAGTCAAGCATTGTCTGAACGCCTTTGTTCTTAAATGCTGAACCACAAAGCATTGGAATCACCTTATTGGCAACACACGCTTTACGAAGAGCCGCAATCACTTCGCTTTCGCTGATTGAATTCGGATCATCGAAATATTTTTCCATCAAGGTATCATCGAAATCAGCAACCGATTCCAACAATTTCTCTCTCCACTCAGCTACCTCATCCAACATATCGGCAGGAATCGGCACTTCACGGAATGTCATTCCATGATCGTCCTCATTCCAAACCATGGCGCGGTTGTACACAAGGTCAACCACTCCTGTAAACGTCTCTTCTGCACCAATTGGTAATTGCAATGGAACTGCATTACCACCCAACATTTCGCGAACCTGACCAACAACTTTCAAAAAGTCGGCACCTGAACGGTCCATCTTGTTTACAAAACCAAGACGCGTTACGTTGTAATTATCAGCCAATCTCCAGTTAGTCTCTGATTGTGGCTCAACACCATCAACAGCAGAAAAAAGGAATACAAGACCATCCAATACACGCAACGAACGGTTTACTTCAACCGTGAAGTCAACGTGTCCTGGTGTGTCAATGATATTGATCTTGTAGTTATCCTCTTTATACTTCCAAAAACAAGTGGTTGCAGCTGAAGTAATCGTGATACCACGCTCCTGCTCCTGCTCCATCCAGTCCATTGTGGCAGCACCATCGTGAACCTCTCCAATCTTGTGGTTTACACCAGCATAGAAAAGGATACGCTCCGTAGTAGTAGTCTTACCTGCATCAATGTGAGCGGCAATACCAATGTTCCTTGTATATCTTAAGTCAGCCATCTTCTTGCTACTACCTAATTACCATTTAAAATGAGAGAAAGCCTTATTTGCTTCTGCCATTCTCAACGTATCTTCTTTCTTCTTGTAAGCTGCACCTTCTTCTTTCGCAGCAGCAATAATTTCGGAAGCCAATTTTCTGGCCATTGATTTATCGTTACGCTTTTTAGCATACATAATCATCCAAGTGATACCCAAAGCCAATTTTCTCTTTGGTCGAACTTCAATTGGAATTTGAAATGTAGAACCACCAACTCTTCGGCTCTTCACCTCAACTGGAGGCATGATATTGTTCAAAGCTTTTTTGAAAACATCCAATCCGTTCTCCTCTTCTCCTGACTTCTCATCAACGATTGCAATTGCATCGTAAAAAACATTTAAGGCAACGCTCTTCTTGCCATCAACCATCAGGCTATTTACGAAACGTGTTACCAATGTATCCTTGAATTTAGGATCTGGAACAAGTTCTCTTTTCTTAGGAATCGACTTTCTCATTGTCTATAGGACTCTATATGCTTATTTCTTAACCTTAGGACGCTTAGCTCCATACTTAGAGCGACCTTGCTTTCTATCACCAACACCAGCGGTATCAAGTGCACCTCTTACGATGTGATAACGCACACCTGGAAGATCTTTCACTCTTCCACCACGCACCAACACAATAGAGTGTTCTTGAAGGTTGTGACCCTCTCCACCGATGTAAGAGTTGACCTCTTTACCATTGGTAAGACGAACTCTGGCTACTTTTCTCATAGCTGAATTCGGTTTCTTTGGAGTGGTTGTATAAACTCGTATACAAACACCTCTTCGTTGCGGACAGGAATCCAAAGCAGCCGATTTACTTTTGTTAGTAATCGTCTTTCTTCCCTTCCTTACAAGCTGCTGAATCGTAGGCATAGCGCGGCTTTCGTTGATTTTTAGTTCAATACCCTATTATTTAAGGGTCGGCAAAAGTACAAACTTGTTGATGAAAAACAAGTGGAAATAGATTAATTGCAAAATCTTTTTCTCACAGGTGATTTTTAGAGGGAATTGTTAATAAGAAAGCCCCGTGAACCGGAGATTCACGGGGCTTACAATAAACCACTCAGCAAAAGTATCATGGCGCAGGTGGTTGAGGAGTTGGATTTGTTGGAGCAGGTGCAGAAGTTGCATTGCCTGAGCTACTGCTCTGATTAACCTCAAATCCAAAATCTCCCAAATGTTGCTCCTTGCCCTTGTTGTGTCCGAGAAGAATGTCTCGTACACTTGATACAAAATTGAGCACCGTCCCCTCAGTAGTCGAGTTCTGATCCTTTTTCTTTCCAAGTAGACCATCGCGATCTTCGGTGGCCGTTTCGGCATCCTTGCGCAGTTTCTTCTGTTCTGCATTCTTGGCCTTGGCCGCTGCCACCCTGGCCAAGAACATTGGCATATCCAGCCCATTCAACGGACTTTCGGGGCCAAGCGCATCATGTTGCGCAAGAATATCCTCACCTAAGATGATGAGGTTGTCTGCCTTCCGGGGTATCGTTACCCTCGCTCTTTTCTTTGTCATGCTTTCTATTCTTTTGTTTATATATCAGAACCGTAGTTCTGGCTTGGCGTTCGCCAGCATTTTAATAACGCCACGCCCCTCTTCTTTAGTATATGGACATGTGTTAATTTTTACCAAACCCATGAGTTTTCTGCTTATCCCATTGATTTTCAATGCAATAATTTTCATCGGGCGATGAAGAATAATGAAAAGTTGAAGTCGACAATTGAAATGTTGACGTTGCCGAACGATAAGTTGACGTTGACAAATGAAATGTTGATCTCAACAAATGAAAAGTACACGTCAACAAATGACTTGTAGAGATCAACTTATGGCCCGTACGCGTCAGCAATACCCCTTTTTGCTCTGCATGGTCTCTCGTCAATGTCAACAAATGATTTGTTGACATTGACGAAAGGAATGTTGGCTTCAACTTTTCATTAGTTGAAGCTGCCGGATGATAAGTTCGCGAACAATTGGGTTGGATGACCTCAACAAATGATTTGTTAACGCTGCTGAACCGTATGTTGACGTTAACGGGAGATAAGTTGACGTGTACTTTTCATAAAATGAATCCGATGTGCGATGTGTTCAGAAGAACATGCCACACATCGGACTCAGTCAATGGTATTTCCGCTTAGAACGCTCAGTCGGCCACTACCACCTTGCCGCTGTAGTGCATCTTTCCGCCATGGATCACGCGGTAAGCGTAGTTTCCTGCCTTGATGCCTCGCAGGTCAATAACGGTTTCGTCCATGCTGTTTTGCAATGTATGCGAAAGCATTGGC
>Ga0209702_10004273_pt1 | contig 21017 bp, 10 predicted proteins | sample FRY01_FD_187210 | JGI IMG/M metagenome (GOLD analysis project Ga0209702, IMG submission 187210) | Freshwater microbial communities from Lake Fryxell liftoff mats and glacier meltwater in Antarctica - FRY-01 (SPAdes) (version 2) | ecosystem: Environmental > Aquatic > Freshwater > Ice > Glacier... | reverse complement strand
CAAAAATGATATTATTCGTAAAAGTTACATGTGGGTTCTCGTTTATTAATGCTGAACCCGATGTTTTATAAAATATATTATTTGCAAATTGTACATTTTTAGGTGGGCTTTTTCCTTTTCCTCCTAGATCTACTTCAAGACTATTGTAAAAAGTATTGTTATAAACATAAATAACATCTAAAGGGGAACCAACTAAGGTCTTCTGATTTAATTTAAAATTCATTAATTGAATAGCAGAATACCCTGGGTTTCCTTTGCCTTCAAAATAATTATTATAAATCATATGGTTACCACCTTCTTTAACTCGGATTCCTCCAGAATTAATGAAAAAATTACCATAGGCGGATGTTTTATTTCCGACTCTAAATACAAGTTGCCCTTGAGGATTATTGTTAAACGTATTATATCTAATAACGTTGGAGGTACTTTTTACCGAAATAGTTTCACTATCACCTTTTCCTAAATTTTCAAAATAGCAATATTCTACTACTGCAGCACTCGTATTATTTTGTTCTTTTCCTAAACCAATTCGGATGGGTTCATTACCAAAATCACCGCCATCTCCATCAAAATTAAGGAAGGTACAATGGCTAATTTTAGTGTGATTCACCACTGTTGAAGAAGTCGTTATCTGTATCGCCGTATTTCCGTCCATAATTGCAGGTTTCTCTTCAATATTGCTATATGTTAATTCGTTATGATGACTTCCTTCATGAAAATGGAGGTAATTATGTGAAAATATATTTGAAAAATTACATTGAGTTATAATATTATAACTTCCTTTAATGTCTATAACAGCTCCTTTATCACCAACATTTCCATTTATAAATTGAAAACCGCTGAAAGTAATATTATTTCCTGTGATACTACATTTCGAATCTCCGTTAAAAATAACGCCACCAGGGGTCTCCGAAGAAACTGTTATATTGCTAGTGCCTATCTTAATAGTGCCCGTATTACTATACGTGTTGTTAGCAAGAATAATAATATCTCCCTTTTTTGCAGCCTTTATAGCAGCTTGTAATTCAGGAATTGTGTTTACTTTTATGGCTTGAGCATTTGAATAGGAAGTGCCTATTAAAATAAAAGCAATGAGGGTTAATAGTGTGTTTTTCATTTTAAAAAATTATTATTGTTATTTAAATATTTGATTTATTTCAATGTTAATTAATTGTTTTTCAAGTTCTTTTGTCTAACTAATGCTTCCATATAGTAGTAATCTGTATAAATTATAGAAGTATAAATTTTTGTTTTCAATAACACATGGTGTATCCAGATAAACCCCAAGATTGTCCTCTTGCCTAAGCTGATTCATCATTATAGCCTTGATGTATATTTTTTACATTTAATACCATATTAATTTTTAATAATTTTTTTTACACAAATAAGTTGATTTTTATCGTCTATAAAACGTATAAAATATATACCATTACCAAGATTAGCAATATCTATTCCAACTTGCATATCTACTTTATTTAAAATAAGCGCAGCTTCACCTAGAATAGTACTCAAAATAATAGTTTTTATATTTGCTTCTCTATTTAGAAATTGGAAAAATAATTTGCTTTTTACTGGATTTGGATATACACCAATACCGATTTTATTTTCATAATTTAAACTACTAGTTCCTAAAATACCCATATAGTAAAATCCAACTTCATTAATACTAAGTTGGTGATTAGTTAAGGTTCCTGTAGTAAATTCATCACAACTCATATTATTTAGCGTTTTGCTTACTGGTCTTGTCAGACCTCCAATATCAAGCAATAAAGTAGCATTAGTATTTAATTTAGATTAACAACAATATCAGCATAGGTACCATTTGATGCATCAATGGCTGGACTTCTTGGTAACAAACTATAATAATCGTAACTATTTAAAGCTAATTTAAAATCTGTTGCAGTAAAACCTGATGTAGTAATTCCTAAAGAGGCACCTCCAAAATAAAAATTATTAGTAAAACTGACATTGGTATTATTATCTGAAATTATACTTCCAGAATTCTTATAAATAATATTGTTGACAAATTTAACGTTAGTGGGTTTATCAGGACCAGAAGCCCCAAACTCAATTATACTTGGATTGTAAAAAGTATTATGTTAAACATAAATAACATCAAGTGGGTCCACATTGTAATTCATAAGATTCAAAAAACTTTGATTACTCGAATCCCGAAAATAATTATTATAAATCATGTGGTTGGTTCCCTGTTTTCTACGAATACCCCCAGAGTTCATAAAAAAATGACTATAAACCCTATAATACCCTCCATTTCTCAAAACAAAACTGGCATTAGGATTACTGTTATTGGTATGGAATCGTACCACATTATGGTAACTTTTAAGCGAAATAGCTTCACTATCGCCAGGACCTGTATTTTCAAAATAACAAAACTCAACAACAGAAGCACTCGTATTTGCTGCTTCCGATGTAAGACCTATTCGTATAACTTCGTTACCAAAATCGCCTCCGTTTCCAATAAAATTTATAAAAGAGCAATGGCTAATTGTGGTGAAACTAATAATACTAGCTGATATATTAACTTGAATTGCAGGACCCGCATTTCCAAAACTAGCAGTGTTTTTATCGCAACCTGGAACAAGAGGACTACCATCAGGGTTGGCAGGTTTGACTTCAAAATTTGAATAACTAACCGTATTATTATGACCAAGTTTATCAAAATGCACATAATTATGCGCTACAACTCCATAAAAATTACATTGTGTAATGGTATTGTAATTCCCTAAACCTTCAATTATGTTTGAAGCATTTACGTTCCCAATTAAATATTGAAAACCACTAAAAATATTAGAATTTCCCGAAATTGTACATTTTGAATTTCCATTGAAAATTACCCCACCAGAATTCAATGCTTTTATGGCAATGCCACTTTTAGAAATAGTAATAGATGCATTGGTATATGTACCATCGGCAAGGGTAATAGTTACCCCGCTTGACGATGAATTAATAGCAGTTTGCAAAGCAGAAACAGAGCTTACATTTGTAGTTTGTGCATTTATACTTAGATTACCAAATAAAAAAGCAAACAGAAAAACCATCAACGAATTCCTTTCAATTGAAAAATTAAAAATTAAAATTTTAATTGCATTTTTCATTATTAATAATTAAATACGTTGTTATTTTATTTCTCTTTTTTTCACGACTCTTTTTTGACGGACTATATTCAATAAAATTCAGCTCTTTAATAGAGCTCGTTGGTAATGATGTAAGCCCTCTTTTAGTTAGGATTTTCATTAATTTCGATTTCAATCGAGATAGCGTTTTGTAGTAGGCTACATCCTTTATATTGTTTATGTTAAAAAAACCGCGCTTATAGATTTAAACTTCAGTGATTTTCTGATAAATACACCCAATACCTTAGTTGATAAAAACTAAGATAATGGGTGATTTAAAAGCTGTTATTAAATTTATTAATAATTCGGGTTTTGAGGAATTACTAGTTGAGAATTATTATCAATTTCTCTTTGAGGAATTGGTAATAAAATTCTATTTTTAATGTTAGTTACTATTTCATCTGTACTTAACCCTCCTTTAAATGCACCATAAAAACCAGTTGATTCTTTCGATGTAATATGTTTCTTCATCACTGCTTCTACAGTAAGTGTAGGTGTTGAAAACGTGGTGTTTTGTCTCAATAAATCAAACCAACGATGGTTCTCGAAAGCAAATTCCAATTGTCTTTCTAATGATAATTTTGTCTCAAATTTAGCATCAGTACTAACATCCGCAGCCACTAGAGGATCTAGTCCTGCTCTTGTGTGTACTTTATTTATTTGAATTAAACTTTCTGGTATATTTCCATCGGCTTCAGCTTTCATTAATAACACGTCCGAAAAACGAAGTACCGGCCAGTCATCATCGGCATCACCTGGTATCGCTACTGCATGAATAAATTTATTAATGTAATACTTTGCAAATTTATTTTTTCCAAAAATACCAATATTTACATCTTTTCTAAGATCTGAATTTGAATAAGCATTATACAAATCTATAGTTGGGGTATTCCAGCCCTTTCCATCACCATTTATAATAGAATTACCACTTTTTCTTGGCGCAAAATCATTAGGAAGACTATTTCCCATACCTAAACCACCACCTTTAAAACGTACTGTAAATAGAATTTCTTTATTCATTTCATTTGAAATAGAAAATACATCTGCATACGAAGTTTCCAAACCATATCCACTACTAGTTATAACATCATTAAGCAATAAAGAGGCATCTGCTTTCCTACCTAAGGTAAGATATACTTTTGCTAATAATGCTTTAGCTGCCCAGCTATTAGAACGACCTAAATCAGATGCTGTAGCTAAGTATGTAGCTTTAGTGCCATTTGCAGAAGCGTTTAATAAATCGGCAATTATTAATTTATAAATCTCTTCTTCTGACGCTCGATTCATATTAAGAGCCTCATTTGGTGTAAGAACATTGTATACTAAAAACGTACCGCCAAACGAACGAACCAGGTTAAAATAATGATACGCACGAATAAAAGAAGCTTCAGCAGCTATCTTTTTTCGTTCAGTGTCTGTAACAGGAATGGTTATATCTGTATATTCTAAAACCCCTGAAGTTTCATTGTAAGATGCTCCCAGAGCTTTCATAAGCGAATTTACATTATAAATATTGTTATAATTATTAAGCCAATAATTATATATATTTTCGTTAGATGTAATAGGAAAAAACATATCCTGCGATGCGTTATCTAAGTTAACAGAATTTGTACTTCCCGTAGAGGACATATAAGTATTATCACTTCGCATTTCTGTTAACTTCCATTCATCTAAAATAGGGTTTTGAAGCCCTTTGTAGCAACCTATTAAAGCGGTGTTTAATTCGGCTAAATCACTGTAGTATTTTGCTGAGTCTATGTTGGAGGTTGCTGTCAAATCAATGAAGTCATCGGAACAACCCACCAAACCAACTAGAAAAAGAATACTTAAATATTTAATTGTTTTCATATTAAGGTTTTTTATAAATTAAAAATTAATATCTACACCAAGAGTAACGGTTTTCGGTATTGGGAAGCCTCCTCTTTGATATCCATCGATTAGAGAATTTTCTGCACCAGAATTTCTTCTATCTTCGGGATTTATCCCTCTATACCCTTTAGCAGAATGAAAGTATAAATTTCGACCAGAAAGGTAAAAACGTAAAGATGACAAGTTAATTTTTTTAGCAACCGACTCAGGTATCGTGTAACCTACATTTACGTCCCTAAGAGCATAATAAGAAGCATCTTCAACAGCATAATCTGTAATTACCCAGTTTGTAAATCCATTTTGTTCAAACGGTGTTTTACCATCGCCGGGATACGCTTCACTTAACCATTGGTTAGCGATATAAGAACCAATTCTTTCTTTAGTATCTGAATAATTTGTGTCACCATTAATTAATTCACCTCCTTGAGATCCTTGTAAAGAAAAACTTAGATCAAATCCTCTATACTTAAAGGTGTTTGTTAATCCCCAAATAAAATCTGGATATGGATTTCCAATAATGGTTCTATCGCTTGTATTTACTGTTCCATCACCATTTACGTCAACTATTTTTAGACCACCTGGAGCAAAAAAGTTAGGTAAATCACTTTGTAAACCTGCTGCTTGTGCTTCGTTAATTTCAGCTTGAGAAAGCCAAACACCATCTGTTTTATATCCATAGAATTGAATTAATGGGTCACCTACTTTAGATTGATATATTTCTGTACGCTCCCCTAGACTTCTTATAAAAGTTTCATTGCCTAATTCCCTAATTTTATTTTGATTGTGAGAAATATTAGCAGATGTAGACCATTTAAAATCGTTTATTCTTACATTGACTGTAGATAATTCAACTTCAAAACCCTTATTATCAAGACTTCCTATGTTATTCCAAGACAATGGAACTCCTGTAAAAGCCATAATTGATTGTTGCAATAATAATTTATCTGTTAACGATTGGTACGCATCAATTGATAAGTTAATTCTGTTTTTAAATAAAGAAATATCAGTACCAATATTAGTCTGATAAGTACTCTCCCATGTAATATCTCTATTTCCTAAAATAGTAGCATTAGGACTCAAACCAGAAACCACTGCACCAGAACCTGGTCCTAAATTATAGTTTGAAGAATTTAATAAGTTAGTAAAGGAATAATCAATAATTCTATTATTTCCAGAAACACCATAACTAGTTCTTAGACCCCACTTGTTAAGCCACTTAACGTCTTTTAAAATTTTTTCTTCTGATACAATCCATCCTGCCGAAACAGCAGGAAAAGTACCCCATTTGTTACCTTCTCCAAAGAAAGAACTACCATCGGCACGAAAACTAGCAGACAATAAATATTTACTTTTAAAAGCATAATTAATTCTTCCTAAATAAGACAATAATCCAACTTCAGTTTCATCTCCAAAAGTTCCAGATTGATCTATAGCCAGAGCGCTATTTAGTGTTCTAATATTATCACTCGGATAATCTAAACCTGTAGTTTGATCTCTTGTTGTTTTTGTTTTTTGAGCAGTATATCCAGCCAATAAATCGACAGAATGATGATTAAATTCTTTTTTGTAGTTAAATGTATTTTCAGAAAGCAAATCTACAATAGAACTGTTTGAATATATTCCTCTACTTACTATACCATCTCCCTCTGAGTCCTTATTTCTATATTCAAGTCTTTTAGAATAATTCATATATACACTTCCCGAGGTTTTAAAATCTAAACCAGGAAGTAAATTAACAGTTAAACTTGTTCCTCCTTGAAAACGATATTCATTGGTATTCCTATCTTGACTTAACAATGCAGACATTGGATTATTTTGAGTGGTACCATCTTGTGGTCCAATCTCAGAAGTCTGTTCCCAAAGCGTACCATCAGGCATAGTTGCTGTATAATTTTGACCACTAAAATGACGTGGTTGAGCATAATCGCCAGGCCTTACATTCCACAAAGGGCTTTGATTTGCCCAAGCAGCTGTAAGCTCATTATGATAAATAGGAAGATAGCTATTAAAACGAGTAAAGTTGGTAAAGTTTTGAGTAGGAGATTCTATACTTCTAATTGAAGGAGTTAAATTTACAGAGAGCTTTACTTTATCACTCAAATTGACATCAATTTTTGATTGAAAAACATATCTTTCCGATTCACTTTTCAACATCATGCCTTCATCTTTATTGTACCCACCAGAAATAAAATACTTAATATTTTTATTACCACCTAAAGCGCTAAAATTAATGTTCGTAAATATTCCAAGTCTTAAAACCTCGTCTTGATAATCTGTTCCATTTCCTCCTAATAAATTTTGTTCTATGGCATAAGCCGCTTTATTATCATCTCCAATCCCTACACTTGGATCATTTGGGTTTACTCCTATCAACGCATATTGTTTATACAGTCTTTCTACATATTGAGTAGAAGTAAGCTTTTCATAAATTTTATATGGCGTATTAAACCCAGATGCATATTTAAAATTATATGTAGTCTTACCGGAACTCCCGCTTTTTGTTGTTATTAAAATTACACCACTAGCACCCCGAGAACCATAAATTGCTGCAGAAGCAGCATCTTTTAAAACTTCAATTGACGCAACATTAGACATATTGATTGAAGCTAATCCGTCTTGTATTGGCTGACCATCTACAACTATAAGAGGACTTGCTCCTGCATTAATAGAACTAATTCCCCTAATATTAATTTTAGGATCTGCCCCAGCTTCCGAAGACACATTTTGTATCTGTACGCCAGCAATTTTTCCTTGCAAGGCTTGATCTAAGCGAGAAACTGGAACTTCATCTAATTTCTCATTTGAATACTTTGATACTGCTCCCGTTATATTAGATCTTTTTTGAGTACCATATCCAATCACCACAATCTCGTCTAATGCCGCTAAATCTTCAGCAAGTGAAATATTTAACGTTTTTTGGTCGTCAAAAGTTACAATTTTAATAGCATAGCCTAAGTAAGAAAATTGAAGCACATCTCCTTTAGCTACTTGAATTTGATATTTACCGTCAAAATCTGTAGTTGTACCTCTTTTTGTGTTTTTTACAATAATATTTGCACCGGGAATTGGTGAATTATCTGTTTCAGACACTACAGTGCCGGTAAGCGTAGTGTTTTGTGCGAATATTGTTATATTGAAAAGCAATATTGCAATTAATATCAACTTGTTTTTTAAGTTCATAATTTTTTGATTTAGTTTAACTTTAGTATTAGTATTATTTCGTAAAAATAGTATTATAAATAGTATTAAAAATCCAAATTTGGTATGCTAATTGTCTGTTATTATGTATGCTCTCCTATTTAGGACAACTCTAAATTCGATAAATAATTATTGGCTTTTCTCGAACTGGAAAACTATTCTTTCTATAAATATTTGATTCGCTTTGTCAACCGTGTAATAGTAAAAATGAAACGTCTAATTCTTCACATACTTGTTTTGTATTGCTTCGGGCATAACTTAATTCTACTGCCTTTTTCTAAAATAAAGGATTGTAATTTCTGTTTCTTTTTTTCATAATTCAAAGTTAATTCTTGCAGCTCTAAATATCTCATCTTTATATCCAGTCTAATATAGTAAGTCCAGTTCAGTATGCGCAATCAACGAAATCGGTACTATCAATTTATTTTGATGTATTTCCTGTAGTTCATTCCGGACACGGAGCCCTTCCTAAGTCCTTCCCCGGCGGGTAAGGACTTTTTCTTGATTGGTTCGAAAACAAAAACCGACTCCCTTTTTCCTAAGCGGAATAATTGGAGGCGGCGTTTGTCATTATTGCACGCAATCTTTTGTTGCTGATTATCTCATAGCGGCCGTTGTGCGTTTCTCTCGCACGGCTGCCGGCACACATAGTCCTATTTCAGCGACAATCTACGAGTGATTACTTTGCCCATTGAAACCAGTCTCAACAGATACAGCCCTTTTGTTTTGATTCGGCTGATATCCAGTTTTAAATGATTTTGACCTTCTTGGAGTCGTAACTCCTCTGAAAAATAAACTCTTCCGTCCAATCCGATAATTTCCAGAGAGGCTGGAGATACTGAAAGGCTGTTGATTTTGATATTAACCTCTCCGTCAGATACCGGGTTAGGATATACACTATAGATAAACATATTTTCTGTGGTCGCAAGAGCTTCCGGAGTGCGTAATGTTTTAGCACTGCCGTATTTTGAAGAACCACCGTTGCTGATACCTGTGATTATTACCTCATCAATATAGATTTGGTCGTTGTTTCCGCTGGCACTGCACTCTAAGCTGAATTGTGCGTTAGTCGGGAAAGTATAACTTGAACTGCTCAAGGTAACGCTTGCTGCATCAAATGTATCGCTGGTAAAATCAGTTCCTACAAGATAAGTAGCTACTGTTTGCCAGCTCGAGCCGTCATAGTACTTTAAGAAAAAATCTTCGCCGCTTTCCATGCTGTAAGCATAATAGTCCCATTCGATCCTTACTTCATCATAACTGCTCAGATCGTAGGCCGGAGAAGTCATCGTTGAAGCTGCACCTGAATCGTCTTGGATAATGATCGAGGCACTTCCTTCACTTGATCTTGTACCGGAGGTGTATCTGCTGCAATCACTTCCCCCGTCATCCCAGCCGTCCCAGCCACTTTCGAAATAGTGAGCGGACAGTTCGGTTTCTGAAATGTTAGCTGTTACAGCCGCTGCTGATGAAGATTCAATACCTTCATTTCCGGCGGCGTCCACTGCGGCTACGGTATAATAATAGCTCGTGCCGGCACTCAATCCTGTATCATTGAAGCTTGTACTTACTGAGGTAACAACGGCAGTAGGATTTCCGTCTCTGTAAACGGCATAGTGATCTACTCCGATATTATCCGTTGCTGCTGTCCATGACAGGTCAATTTGAGTACCTCCGTTGGCTACGGCAGATAAGCCAGTAACTTGAGTAGGAGCTTCTGTGTCAGGAGCATCAGTTGTGGCGTTGTCGGCTGTAGATTTAAGACCTTCGTTTCCGGCGGCGTCCGCTGCGGCTACGGTATAAGAATAGTTGGTGCTAGAACTCAATCCGGTATCAGAAAATGTAGTTCCGGCTGGAGTCCCAACGGCTGTCTGGCCTCCGTCTCTGTAAACAGCATAGTGATCTACTCCTACATTGTCTGTGGCCGCTGTCCAAGACAAATCAATTTGGCTTACTCCGTTGGCTACGGCTGATAAGCCTGTGACCTGAGAAGGAGCTTCTGTGTCCGCAGGGCCTAAATAATCGGGGCCGACATCTGACAAGGTCAACGGGCGGTTGGTAATACCCCCTGTTGTATATTCATCACAACCAATATCTTTAGAAGTGGCTGAAGAAGGCCTTGTTTGCCCACTGATATCCAGCAATAATGAGGGGTCGTCATCCACACCTGTAAAATCTTGTATGGCAGGAATCGAGACACCGGCATCAATACAAGGGCTTGTTGAAGACAAACCATAGTACCCATCAGAATTAAGAGTGAGTTCTGGATCATCATTTGTCATACCCGATGGAATGGAAATGCCCAAAGTGCCTTGATAAATATTCCCGGTAAAGCTTATTCCTGAAGTTGAACCCGAAAAGATATCACCGGAAGCTTTATCGAAAATATTATTGGCCCATGTATTATTCGTAGGGCTACCATTATCAAAATCAATGACTCCCGGACAATTAACAAAAGTATTGTTTGTAAAGGTGATATCATCAAGGTTACCAGACACGTAAACATATTGCACAGCTGACTCTGAAGCAGTACCTGAGTTTTCAAAATAATTGTTATAAATATCAATATTGCTCGCTTCTTTAACCCTAATACCCCCTGCGCCAATAAAAAAATTGCCGTAAGCTTTATTGTCGTCTCCATTCCTGAAAACCACCATGGCATCCTGCTGGTTTGTGAATGTATTATATCGAATGGTGTTCTCCATACATTTAACGGATATACTTTCACTGTCAGCAAGGCCTGTATTATTCCAATAGCAATATTCGATTGTCGTTCTTGAAACGTAGGTAGATGTAGCACCATTGCTAATCCGGATAGGTTCGTTACCAAAGTCCCCGCCGTTGCCCGGCATATTCTGGAAAGAACAATATTTAATCAAGTGATATCCAGGAAGTGTTGCATGCGGATTAATATGAATCAAATTCCCTGAAGTAGCGCTGGCTGGTTTGTTCTCAAAATTGCAATAGGTAACCTCGTTGTATTGGCCACCGGCTTCTAAGACGATGTATTTTTTTGCCGAATACCCGTCCCAGTTGCATTGCGTAATAAGATTATGGCTTCCTAATACATCTATCATTACACCGGTAATGCTCCCAGAGGTAAACTGAAAACCACTAAAAGTAACATAATCACCGGAAATAGTAATATCATTGCTACCATTTAAATATACGCCCCCGGGGGTTTCTGCCCTCACGGTAATATTGCTTCCGCTAATATCAAATGTATTGTTGTTATAAGTACCATCTGCAAGTACAATAATAGCGCCTGCGGAAGCACTGTTGGCTTCCGATTCCATTTCAGAAACCGAAGTAACATTAATGGTTTGTCCATTTAATTCATTGGCCGACAAAAGGCTCATCAAAAATAAACTAGTTATCAAAACTGGCCTAAAAATGTTATTTAAAGCCTGTATTAATTTTTTCATTATAGTTTGTTTTTGGTTAAATATTTAATTAGTCTCTAATACTCTCTTGAGTATAACTAGGGGAAGTGATAACATAATTTCAATATTCTGATAGTCATAGTATTTATGTTTAAAATTTGCATAATATATCTTTGTAAATCTAGTATAATAGATAAGTTTAAAAATCCAAATTTGGCGTGCTAATTGTCCATTTATTTCGAGTTATATCAACTTAAGCTATTGTTAACTTTATTTTTTAATAAGTAAATTTATAGGAACTCTAATAATTTTTTGGAAGTTGTTTAAAATAATAGGCCATTTAAAAAACCCATTACCTTAATCATAAAAAAATCACCCCCTATCTATCTGTTCCAAGTACCTCAATGGGCTTCTTCGGTATGAATTGTCCTTGCTTTTTGCTCTAGAAAATAGGGTTGAAATGGATATGATGAATTAGGGTCCCACTTGGAATTCGCAGCAGGTAAATATTTTTTAAGATTTGCTATTTCATCTTTATACTCAGGATTATTTGCCTCATTTAGCAATTCGTTAGGGTCTTTATTATGATCATAAAATTCCTCTGTTCTGTCTTCATATTGAATATATCTAAATCCCTTAGCTTTTATGGCGTGGTTGTTCATTCCAAAAGTAGTCATGGCATAAGTGTCTTTTTCCATATTTTCATCAAGCATCATTGGCACTAAACTTTTACCCTCGTTTCTATTATAAGCTGGAAGCCCGCTTAATTCTAAAAGTGTTGGGTAAATGGAAAGCATTTCAACAGGGGCGTCTATTACTTTTCCTTTTGGCAAATTAGGCGCCACAAACATCAATGGTGCATTAGTTGCTGTTTCCCATAAAGCCTGTTTTGCAAAAGTTCCTTTTTCGCCTAAACGGTAACCATGGTCTGACCATAAAACAATGACTGTATTTTTAGCATACTCGCTTTTCTCAAGTGCTTCCATAACACGTCCTATTTCAAAATCAACAAAACTTACACATGCTAAATACGCTTGGATAATTTTTTTCCATTCACCACTTTTTATTGCCCATTCTGTTGAAGGCATCATTGGCAAATCATTAATAAGAAGCCCTATTTTCGGAATATCATTTAAATCGTCCGATTTATATGGCGGCACTACAATACCTTCAAGGGGATGCATATCAAACCATTTTTGGGGCACATATAATGGTACGTGAGGACGTAAAAAACCTAAGCCCATAAAAAACGGCTTTTCGTAATTTTTACTTAAACGTTCAATTACCCAATTTGCCGATTGGTGGTCTGGCATTAAGGTATCAGATTTTGGAAATGCCCCCCAATCGGTACTAGTACGACCGTAATGTTTTTTATTTGAAGTTCCATAACCATCCCAAACAAATCGTTTTTCTGGTAATGGGCCAAATCCATGAACTCTACCACCTTCCTCATCAAATACTCCTTTAGGAGCGAACTCGTGAAATAATTTTCCAATCCCCATGGTAAAGTAGCCATTATTTCTAAAATACTCAGGAAGAAAAACAATATCCTTTGTTACTGGATTTTCTGAACGGATTTTATCGTCATTTATCATTCCGTAAATACCAGTTGTTGAAGGACGCAAACCTGTCATTAAGGAAACTCTTGAAGGCCCGCATAATGGCGCTTGACATTGGGCGTTAGAAAACAAAACACCCTGCGCTGCTAATCTATCCAAATTAGGTGTTTTGGTATTGGAATAGTTGTTTAAACAACCTATCCATGTGTTTAAATCATCTACAGCTATAAATAATACATTTGGCTTTACAGCAACTGGCTGGTCTATTGGTTCTGCTTTACTTTTTCTTTTGTTAGCACATGCTGAAAGTAGCAGCATAATTATTAATATGTGACTTATTTTTTTCATGTTGTATGGTTTCTTGTTAATTATATTTATTGAGTTACAAACTTAGTGTCTGTTTTATATTTTTATGATAAATAGGTTGAGATATAACCATTCTTTCTATTGTTTTATGAGTTTATCTTTACATGTTTGAGCATACCATGTATAGTAATTAATATGATTCTCATCATTTTATTTTTCTTGGGAACTATTCTTCCATAACGCTTTTCATCCTTTCTTCAAGTTGTTTGAATGTTGAATTACCGGCAAAGTTTTTAGTTGCAATTCCATCTTTTTACTTATTCCAATACAACTCAACAGTCTTAATTTACTGAGTATCAATGTTAGGCCACTCGGTATATCTCCACTCACCATCTGTAAATGTGCCTCCCGAAAAAAAAATCTCTCTCGAATATAAGCTTTAGGGAGCATTATCCTAGTCCTTTTTTGGTTATCTAAAAAAGGCCCTATATTTTTACCATCTAACTTTGGCATTTCTAAACCACATGCCTCCACAAAGGGTGGAAACACATCAATATTTTCTATCAGCGCATCCGATTTAACAGATGATATTATAAGACGAAATGCTACTGTCGATAAATGCAAAATTCTTAAGTTTAAATGTTATTTCATCTCCAAATTCTTATGTTAGTTAAGGTTCAAAATCCTTAAGATGCAAATATCTTTCTAACAACCAATTTGTCCTATTCGGCATTTTGTAATTTTAATTCTTCCAAAACAGCTAAGCCGAAAAAAGCGGAGGTATAGCTGCAAGCCAATGGAAACCAATTTCTGTAAGTCACCCCAGATTGCGAAGTCAGACCTATAATACCACCATAGCCTTCTATATCCGATCCGGAATACTGATTTTCTAAGCACCAGTTGAGTGCTTTTCTAGCAGTTTTCAGATGCTCAGGGTTCTTAGTTATATCGTACAACCTATAAAAGAGATGGCTCCAAAGTGCAGTGCCTTTTTCACTTATTCCGACTTTGTTCGCAGGTTGATCAAACAAATAGGACCAATAACCTTCTTTGTTTTGATATTTCATTAAAACATTCGCCATTCGAGTAGCTAGTTCCTTATACTTATCGTCTTTGGTCGTTCTAAAAGAAGAAATTAAACCCTCCATAGCCCATCCTTGTCCCCTAGTGTGTTTTATTGAAGGGGTGAATTCAGAGGGGTTAAATTTGAATTTACGGGCCCAAAGACCATTTTCTTGCTGAAATCTATTTAGGAGTCTTTCTATATATGTTACTCCAGTTGACTTTACTATTTCATCTTTTGTTTCAAAATAAACTTCTACTATTCCTTCTGGACCAAAACCTGCCTCACTTATTGTATAATCCTTCCATCTTTGTTCTGATTGGATATAATCCATAGGTATAATCTCATACTCATCTAACAATTTTTTCGTGACATCTACCAAGAGCTTACTACCCTCTAAGAAACTTTTATCAGCTGTATCATGATAAAGGGGCATCCACCCCCATCCTATAAGCCAAAGTGCATCCGCTATACTGTAATACTTTTCAAATCCGGCATGTTGCTCCAAATTACGCTTTATTTCTTTCCACCTGCTTGTTACAATTCCGTATGTCGGGCTGTTAGGGTCCTTATCTTGAAAATTTTGCCCTGCTTTTCCAATCTCAAGGGCAACTTGTCTAAGCTCTTTGGCAGGAATATCAGAAGTAATCTCAGGAACATTTTTGGCAGTTTCCAACAATAATTTTATTGATGGGCCGCTGGCCCATATCCAATGACTGCGCCTATAAGTATTAGAGTCATAGTCATAAAAAAGATTAAGACCTCCAAAATTCGGTGAATTCGGTGATTTGTCTTGCATGCCCATTGTAAATTTCACTGTAGCTTTCAAGGAAGCTAATAACCTTTCCTTATTTAATCCTGTGGAATGATAGCTTTTAAGATCATTCTTAGGTTTGGTTTTTTCTACATTTTTTTTTACGTAATTCTCTCCTATTATTATTTTATTATTTCCCCTAAAACCATATCCAACTATTCTTCCGCTCCAATTGGCAGATAATAACCTAAAAGTGTGTTCAAAACTATCTCTCGAAATGGGGAATTTATAAGAGAGGTAAAATCCCTTCAATTCAGCAGCGGGTTCGGTGGTCAAGTTATTCTCCCAATTTAGGAGTCGTTCTTTATCAATGAAAACAGTATCAACAACTTCTCCCAACTGTTTAAAATACATCCCGTTCATGGAATATTTTCCATTGTCTGCACTATTTGAAAACACAGCTACACCTTTAGAACTATCCTCGTTAAATATATCTATTACTGGGTACCAAACAGGAGAAAAACTTGGACGGTGCACATTTCCTGCAGGGTTATAAGCAGAACTATCAGCACTTTTGGATATATTAACATTACGGTTGCTATGAATATGTATCTCAATGGAGTCAATATTGGTTAAATTTAAAAACCGAACTAAAAGCTCTTTTCCACTTTTTTTAACTATTGGATTTGTCTGTGCAAAAATATTACCACAGGTTAACGATAAAAAAATGGTAATTACTACGTATAATATATTATCTTTTGCATATTTTGATACATGCTTTGTGTTTTTCATATCTTTAATTATTTATCTTGCCCGTTAAATTGTATGTTCCTGTTATGTAATTTTTTAGATTAAAAAAAGTTTAATTAACTTCATTCAGAATCGATTTCATTCTCAGCCTTCTTGTAACAGTAAATTTGTTATACTATCGTTCACTATTTTTATTGGATTATATCTCATCTTATTACCACTGGGCTTACGTGAAAATAGTGTAAGCCCAACAATAATAAGTGATGAAAACATCTAAAATTCATAAACTAATCTAAGAACTAATTAATTCTATTTATTAATTATCATATTTTTTATTTTAAAATTAAATTGAGGTTTATCCTCTAATTTATAATCCTGGATTTGAATTAATCTCATCAGGAGGTAATCTAAAATAATAAGGACTAACAAACTCAGACGGAACTGCCCATGCAGCACCTTTTTTAATTGCTACCTGTGCTTGTTCTATAATATTAATTCTGCCACTACGTTTAATATCAAACCACCTTTTTCCTTCTCCTAAAAACTCATAGCCTCTCTCTTGAAATACTAGATCATCAAACTGTTGCATTGCAAGTCCAGCAGGAAAGTTTCCGCTTGCATTACCATAAGCTCTTTCTGTAATTTGATTTATAGCAGTATAACAGTCAGCCGTTGGACCTCCTTTAGCAATGTTTTCTGCTTCTGCAAAAATTAAAAGAGCGTCAGCATATCTGTACAAGGGCCAATCTACTCCTCCTGCAGTCTCTTCAAAAGCTCCTGGGTCTCTATATTTTCCTAATAAAAAATCATAATTAGAACTACCAACTACATTTATCATAGCACCACCTGTGCCTACAGGTAGCTCTTTATACATGGTCCAAGCTTTTCTTGTGTCATTATCACTCCAGCCAGCAATTAAAGAAACTTTTGAATTAATGCCACCTAATTCTAAACCTCTGGGAGCAATACCTCCGTCAAGCGCGTAGCTTCCAATACGGGGCGCCCAGCGAGTCTCCTGAAAATTACCAAGACCTATAGATTGAGAAAATTTTAAATAAAATACTTCTTCTGTACTTGTATCAGCTGTTGGAGAAAAAACATCTGGAAATTTAGCAAGTAGCTCATACCCATATACCTCTTTATTATCTATAATTTCTTTTGCTTTACTAGCAGCAAGAGCATGTTGATTTAAAGTTAAATATACATCGGCCAACATTACTTTTGCAGCTCCAGCAGTTGCAGCTCCAAATCTACCATTAGCAACTTTTACAGGTAATTTACTTTCTGCTTCCTTTAAATCTGCTATAATTTGATTGTATATAACACTTTCATCAGACAGTGCCAATCCTGATTGACTAGGATCGGTTAAAGGTTCTGTACGTAAAGGCACTTTACCATATGATCTTACCAAAGTATAGTAAACCAATGCTCTTACAAACTTCGCTTCTCCTATGGCCCGGTTTTTAATGTTTTCAGATAAATTACTACCCTCTACTGCAACAATAAGAGAATTTGCTCTTCCAACGGCTTCATAAAGAGTAGGCCAAGCATCATCAGCCCTGTTAGAGGTTGATATTTTATATTGAGACAAACTAAGAAAAGCACCAGTTCTACCTACCATGCTTTCATTAAGAAGTATTAAAGCCGTTGCAAAATTTGATTCCCATATACGACCTCTACTTCTTGTTAAAGGCTCATAAACTCCTGCTAAAACAGCATTAATATTACCTTCTGTAAGATCTGTTAACAATACCTCACTAATAGGGTTTTCTTCTAAATAGTCATTGCAGCCTACTAACATTCCTAAAGATAGGAACGCTATTACTAATTTTAAATATATATTTTTCATATTTTCTTTTTTAAAATGATACGTTAAGACCTAATGTGAATGTTCTAGCAGTTGGGTATCCTCCTAAATCTATACCTTGTCTTGCATCAGAACCACTAAAACTATTAACTTCGGGATCAAAACCCGTATAATTTGTTATTATTAAAAGATTTTGACCACTTGCATAAATATTTATACTATCAGCAAAACTAATGCTATCTGAATTAAAATTATAGTTTAATTTAACATTCGCCAACCTTAAAAAACTGCCATCTTCAACATATCTATCTGATAGAAATTGTCCTGTATCAATATTAACATTTGAAATTACTGGCCAATAATCTCTAATATTTTTAAGTCTGTTCCAACCAGTATTTAATTGTGTTAAATCTCTAACTGTTGTGTTTGCCACCTTATTACCAGAAACTCCTTGCCAGTTAGTGTCTAACGTCCATTTTTTATAGCTTAATGACGTATTAAACCCGTATGTGAAATCTGGCAAAGTACTACCTATTATTTGTTCATCTGGAATACCATCTCCATCTAAATCTTCAAAAAGGGCTAATCCGTTTTCATCAAAACCTATAGATTTAAAACCATATAAAGAAAATATACTTTCGCCTTCTCTAATTATAGTGGTAGCTCTTGAAGTGTCATTACCCGTTATTGTAGAAAAAATATCTTCTCCATTATTAGTTTGAAGTACGACATTCTTGTTTACAGAAAACTGCGAGTTAATAGATAATTTCAAGTCGCGGTTATCTATTAGGTCAGTACCAAATTGTATTTCAATTCCTTTGTTTTCAATCTTTCCGTTATTAGACAATATATTTGAAAACCCTGAAGATGGAGGTAGGCTTACATTGGCTAATAAATCATTAGTAACTTTTTTGTAAATATCTAAAGACATTCTATATTTATTTTGATAAAGAGCAGCATCTATTCCAAAATTGGTTTGCGATGTTGTTTCCCAAGTTAAATTTGGGTTAGGAAGATTAGGGGCAAGTCCAACAGCAATACCTGCACCGGCTGTTTGACCTGTTAAAACATTTTTCCCCAACAAAAGTGATTGGTATGCTTTTATTGACTGATTACCCGTTGAACCAGTACTAAGACGCAACTTTAAATCATTAAATACGGAGCCTTGCATAAAATCTTCTTTAGATACTCTCCATGCACCACCAATAGCACCAAATTTAGCCCATTTGTTATTTGCTGCAAATACAGATGATCCATCTGTTCTAGCATTTAATGTGATTAAATATTTTTTATTAATATTTAATCTAATTCTAGTAAAAAATGAAGCTAAACTTTGACCTGCATTAAAAGTAAATGGAACTCCGTTAGAAGAAGCAGATTGAAATGCATTATTTTCTAATTCATCTGTAGGGAAACCTGCAGCAGTTAAACTTATTGCTTCGCTACTCTCTTCAGCTAAAGATGATCCAACTAAGGCATTAACTTCAAATTCACGAAATGTTTTATTGTAATTGAAAAAACTTTCAAATAAAGTATTTAGCTTTGAAATTGTATTTAAATTAGCTATTTGACTACCTATTTGAGTTAAATATGAAGGTGAATAAAAATCATATCTTCTTTCTGAATAATCTGCAGAAGCCCTAGTTGTATTAGATAAGTTGTCACTAAATTTTGTAGTCAGAGATAAAACAACATTTGCTTTATTTAATCTATTACGATCTAAAGCATTTTGAATCCCTACAGGATTTTCAACATTGGCATCGTTAAAAGAATATGGCAAAACAGAACTAAAATTACCATTAGCATCGTAAACAGGAACTGTTGGAACAGCTAAAAGAGCTGACCCAATTCCAGACTTTCCGAAATTTCTGGTATTTGTCCCGTCTGATTGCAAAAACCCGTTTGATTTTGTTTGTGACAAACTAAAATTAGAATTGAGCACCATACTTTTATTTAACGTGTTTTTAAGATTGGCTCTAATAGAAATTCTTTTAAAATCGGTGTCCTTTATAACACCTTCTTGGTCCAATAAATTTGCAGAAACATAATAGTTATTTTCTGCTTTACCTCCAGTAAAACTTATGTTATGTCCTTGTACAAGCCCTATTTGAGAAACTTCATCCAGCCAATTTGTATTAGCGTTACCATAACTATTAATTTCTGCTATTTCTGATGCATTCCCACCTGAATTATTTACGAATTCAGTTACAAACGCAATATATTCATCACCGCTCATCATTTCGTAAGCATTTCTTATTTTTTGAGCAGAAATATACGTATCGTAATTAACTTTTACTTTTTCAGAAGATTTCCCTCCTTTAGTTGTTATTTGAACAACACCATTTGATGCTCTAGAACCGTATAATGCAGTAGATGAAGCATCTTTTAATACCTCAATAGAAGCAATGTCATTCGGGTTTAAGCCAGCCATTCCATTTAATCCTCTAACATCATCATTAAATTGAGGAACACCATCAATTACATATAAAGGCTCGGTACCTCCCGCAAAAGACGATACACCTCTAATCTTAACACTAATTCCTGCTCCTGGTTGTCCTGAGCTTTGCGTTACCTGAACACCAGCAAGCTGTCCTCGCATCCCTTGTTCTACAGATGTTAGTGGTGCATTTACTATATCGGCTGCTTTAATGACAGACGTAGAACCTACAAACTCGTTTCTTTTAATAGAACCGTAACCCGTAACAACAACCTCGTCTAATGTCGCTAAATCTTCAGCAAGTGAAATATTTAATGTTTTTTGGTCGTCAAAAGTTACAATTTTAATAGCATAGCCTAAGTAAGAAAATTGAAGCACATCTCCTTTAGCTACTTGAATTTGATATTTACCGTCAAAATCTGTAGTTGTACCTCTTTTTGTGTTTTTTACAATAATATTTGCACCGGGAATTGGTGAATTATCTGTTTCAGACACTACAGTGCCGGTAAGCGTAGTGTTTTGTGCGAATATTGTTATATTGAAAAGCAATATTGCAATTAATATCAACTTGTTTTTTAAGTTCATAATTTTTTGATTTAGTTTAACTTTAGTATTAGTATTATTTCGTAAAAATAGTATTAAAAATCCAAATTTGGTATGCTAATTGTCTATTATCCAGAGTTATGACATCTTTAAAAGTAGATATAAGCACTGGCATTAAATATGACCAAATTGGGAAAATAGAGAGTTTCTATAG
>Ga0209702_10004272_pt1 | contig 21023 bp, 21 predicted proteins | sample FRY01_FD_187210 | JGI IMG/M metagenome (GOLD analysis project Ga0209702, IMG submission 187210) | Freshwater microbial communities from Lake Fryxell liftoff mats and glacier meltwater in Antarctica - FRY-01 (SPAdes) (version 2) | ecosystem: Environmental > Aquatic > Freshwater > Ice > Glacier... | reverse complement strand
CGGAAGGCGACGGTGGCTGGATCAATGGGGGATACTTTGTCCTCAATCGTTCTGTTCTCGAAAATATTCAAGGAGATCAGTCCAGCTGGGAGGCAGAATCACTGCCTGTTCTTGCGGCCGAGGGACAGCTCGGAGCGTATTTCCATGGTGGATTCTGGCAGCCAATGGATACACTTCGGGAGAAGAACCTTTTGGAGAAGCTTTGGGGGGATCGTAGGGCTCCTTGGAAGACTTGGTGAAACGGAGGGCGTAGCAGTGTCAACTTTGATGCCATATTTTTCCATAGTCATCCCCACCCGTAACCGGCCTGCCTGGCTCGGGCAGTCGATTAACGCCGCTCTGAACCAGGAGTTTCAAGACCTGGAGATCGTGGTCGTTGATAATAGTGATTCTGGTGAATCGGCGTCCTCGGATGTGGTCGGACGCATTGATTCGGAGAAAGTTCGTTATATTCGGACAGGAGGATTGAGTATGGCCGAAAATTGGCAGACAGCTGTAAAAGCCGTGCACGGTCAGAACTTCATTATTTGCAGTGACAAGCTGCTTCTGGCTCCCGGCTTGCTTGAACTGCTGAGGAAAGAGATTGATGCATTGGGATGCGAGATATGCGTTTGGAAGATTGGGACGGAAGCGCAGATTGCCCTGCCGCTTTCCAAGAGCGAAGTTCAGCCTGTCTTAGTTCAGGGCAACGATCTCTGGAAATGTGCAGGTGCGGGCCTGTGGACAATAGTTCATCGAGCGGCCGCGCGGGGAATGAACTCCTGCATAAAAACCTCTCTGGTGACAGAAGTCGAAAGCCGCTTAGGCGTAGGCTTTTGTCGTCCGACCAATCCTGACTACGTGATCGGGCTGTCCTTTAGCGCCCTCGGTTACGATACATGGTTTTTCGATGTGATCGGAGCTGGTTTTATCAAAAATGCCGATGGCAACGGAATGCTGTGCCTTACGGCACCTGACGAGGAATTCGTAAAAAATCAGTTTAGCTATCCGGAGATTGCCGATCTTCCTCTCCCCTTTGCAGTGGGAACAAATCTCATCTATCAGGATATCTTGGCCATTAATGCACTTCTGCCCTCATCTGATCGAATTAAAATAAACTGGGAGAATTACTTTATTCAGATTTTGCACACGGCGGTTAATGCCGATGATCTCGGCGGTTTTAGCGAAAAGCGCAAGGCCATCCTGCTCCGGGTCTTAGCGGCGCGGCCTCTCCGGGAAAGGCTTTCTTTGACGAAAACCATTTGCCAGCAGGAAATGCTCAATCTTTTGCGAGGCAAATATCGTTTTAGCAAACAAGTTCGTCGCATAGGGAAATTGCTAGCCTATTCATTTCCCCCAATTTTTGGAAAACTTTCTGTGTTGAATTAAATGTCCGAAAGTTTTCGCAACCGAAATACTCTTTTGACGGGGCACTCCGGCTTCAAGGGAAGCTGGCTTTGCGCGATGCTCTCGCGTGAGGCCGCTCATGTGACCGGACTCGCATTGGAGTCGGAATGCGCTGAAACGCTCATTCCACTGATCCGCGAAGCGAAGCTATTGGATCGCGAGATATTTGCCGATATTCGTAATTCGGAAGCCTGCATCCAAGCGGTGGCCGAAACCAAGCCGGAGGTTGTCTTCCATCTAGCCGCCCAACCCCTAGTCCGGAGGTCATATCGTGATCCCTTGGAAACATGGAACACCAATGTCATTGGTACGGCTAATGTTCTGGAGGCCTGCCGCCAGTGCCCATCCGTGAAAGCGATTGTGGTGGTCACGACCGACAAGTGCTACGCGAACAAGGAGCGGGTTCAACCCTATCGGGAGAGTGACCGATTGGGAGGACATGACCCCTACAGTGCTAGTAAAGCGGGCGCGGAGTTGGTCGCGGCGTCGTACCGGGATAGCTACTTTCGGGAAACCGGGATTAAGATCGCCACTGCCCGCGCTGGCAATGTCATCGGAGGAGGCGACCTTGCCGAGGATCGGCTACTGCCCGATGCGGTGCGAGCGTTTGTCCGGAATCAACCACTGGTTCTCCGTAATCCTCAAGCCACCCGGCCATGGCAGCATGTACTCGAACCGCTTTCCGGCTATGTCGCACTGGCGGAACGTATGCTTACCGCGCCGGACGGAGGTTTTGACACCGGGTGGAACTTTGGACCCAATGCCGAAGGAAATGCCTCTGTTGGCGATGTAGCCGAAAAGTTTGGGCATTTGTGGGGAGACGGCAAAGTTGAATGTCTCAAAAACCATGACGGTCCGCACGAGGCGGGTCTCCTCCAATTGGACAACAGTCGCGCCAAGTCGCTCCTCGGTTGGTCTCCCCGCTGGTCACTCGATGAAGCTTTGCGGCACACTGCGGAATGGTATCGTGCTTGGTATGAGAAAGGTGATGTCTATGGCCTGATGCAGCGACAGATCGAGATATATCACCAGCAACTGCCGACAAAATGAACCCAAATAGGATTCCCGTATGAAGCCACTAGGGTCTTCCTTCGGCCGATTCTATTCAAAAATCCCTTTCCTCAATGCACTGTCGCCATTGTTCCGAACCGCTTGAGTTACAGATGGCAGATTTGGCCACCTGCCCGCCGTCCAATTCCTATGTCACCGCCCAAGATCTGGCCTCTCCGGAAACATGGTATCCGCTGAAAGTCTTTGTCTGTCAGAAGTGTTGGCTGGCTCAAACAGCAGATTTCGTCAATCGCGAAGAATGTTTTTCCTCCAACTACGCGTATTTTAGCTCTTGTTCATCCACTTGGGTCGAGCATGCCCAGGCCTATGCGAAAAAAATGATTCGCGAGCGGGCCCTCACGGAGGCAAGCCTCGTCATCGAAGTGGCTTCTAATGACGGCTACCTGCTTCGGCACTTTGCCGCTGCTGGGGTCCCCTGCTATGGCGTGGAACCCACTGAAAGCACGGCTCAGGCCGCTTGCGCGCAGGGGCTGGACGTGGTTAGCGAGTTTTTTGGGGTTAACCTCGCCAACCGCTTATTGGCGGAGCGCGGTCCCGTGGATCTCCTCGCGGCCAATAATGTCCTCGCCCACGTGCCCGAGATCAACGAGTTCGTCGAGGGCGTACGAATTCTTCTGAAACGTTCCGGAGTTGCCACCTTTGAGTTTCCCCACCTTATGCAGTTGCTTGAGCGCAACTATTTCGACACGATCTATCATGAACATTTTTCATATTTGTCACTTTCCGCAGTGCATCAGATTTTTGCTTCTGCCGGGCTGACGGTTATCGACGTGGAAGAGTTGCCGACCCACGGGGGGAGCTTGCGGGTCTATACTGCCGCAGGCGACGCAATTCCCACTTCGGCAGTTGCAGCCTTTATTGAGCGAGAACGCCAAGCTGGTTTGCTCGAGCCCACGGTCTATCGCGAGTTTCAGACGCATATCGAGACGGTGAAGGATACTTTTCTGGAGTTTTTGCTCAGGGAAAAAAAAGCTGGCCGCAAGGTGGCCGCCTATGGAGCCGCGGCCAAGGGCAACACGCTTTTGAATTTTGCCGGTATCAAACCCGACCTTCTTCGTTTCGTCGTCGACCGGAGTCCAGGAAAGGTTGGCCAGTATCTTCCTGGCAGCCGGATTCCCATCGTGGACGAAGATCATCTCCGGAAGGAAAAACCGGACATCATCGTTATTCTTCCCTGGAACCTCCGGGACGAGATTTCGAGTCAACTGGCCTACGCCCGTGAATGGGATGCCCAATTCGTCGTGGCCCTTCCCGAGTTAGAGGTTTTCTAAATGAAAATTACCGAAACGCCGCTTCGCGGTGCCTATCTGGTCGAGTTGGAACCCCACTCGGACGAGCGGGGTTTTTTCGCCCGGGCCTATTCCCCGAGTGAGTTTCGTAAACAAGGGCTTCGCGACGAGCTCACTGAGATGTCGCTTTCACGAAACATCAAGGCTGGAACTCTTCGAGGGATGCACTTTCAAAAATCTCCGCACGAAGAAACGAAGCTGGTGCGGGTAGTCCGCGGACGGGCTTTTGATGTCATTGTGGATATTCGACCAGAATCCCCAACTTTCAGGCAGTGGCATGGCCAGGAACTCTCGGTCGAAAACGGTCGGGCCTTGTATGTCCCCGCAGGATTTGCCCATGGCTTCATAACGAGAGAAGATCAAACGGATGTTCTCTATCAAATCACGGACACCTACAAATCAGCCGCTGCCGCAGGGTTGGCTTGGGACGATCCGACGATTGCGATTCAATGGCCTCAAGCGCCTAGTATCATCTCCCAAGCTGATCGATCACGTCCAAGGTTAAAAAATTGCCTTTGAATAGTTTACCCAGAATTTTTATCACCGGAGGAACCGGATTTATCGGGTCGGAAATCATCCGGCAGGGCCTGGGCGCTGGTTATCGCATGGCCGCCCTAGTGCGTGACCCGGACAAGCTTCCGCAAGACGCTCGTCTGACTACCATCTGCGGAGACCTCTCGCAGCCGGACTGGGGCGCCATTGAGAATTTCAGACCGACCGTTTGCCTGCACGGCGCTTGGATCGCCACGCCTGGTATCTATCAAACCTCTCCGGCTAATGAGGACTATCAGACTTGGAGCATCCGTTTGGCGGAAAGGCTTTACACGAACGGCTTGGAAAAATTCGTTGGATTGGGTACCTGTCTTGAATACGCCAGTTCCACTAGCGCACTGGACGAAAATTCCCCTCGACAGGCTGACCCTTCTTCCTATACGCGAGCCAAGTTCGCTGTTCTGGATGCCTTGGAAACTATCGCTCCTTCGCCTCAAGCATGGGCTTGGTTGCGAATCTTCTACGCGTATGGGCCGGGAGAGCATCCCGGGCGACTCATTCCTTTTGCCGCATCCGAGTTAGCCGCAGGGAGGGCGATCACGCTCCAACGTCCGGATGATGTGGTTGACTACGTCCATGTTCAAGATATTGCCCACGCCGTTCTGGTCGCCGCGAATCCCTTAGCCTCGGGGATATTAAATGTGGGCTCGGGATCTGTTACTTCGCCCCGGGAAATCGCGGTTTTGATCGCGGGTCATTTTAATGCAATTGAACGTCTGACATTCTCCCCGCAAAAAAATCTCGAATCCCGATTCGCCAACACTAAACGTCTCCAAGCTCTGGGATGGCATCCAAAGTCAAGATTGGCGACGGCCTTACAGATGATCTGCGCGGTAACTTCAGAGTGAACCGATTCTAAAAATGAAAGAAAAAATTACCCGCTATTTGCGGAACGTCGAATTCGACAGTTTTGCCACCTTGTGGTTAGTCGCGGGACTTTTCCTCTGGGGGATTGTCTTTCTCTGTAAAGAGCCGGTCGATGCTTCTGTGCAGTTTCTCGATTCTTGGAACGACTACCTGAAATCCACGGATACCGCGCCCCAAATGCTTGCTTACAAGAGTTTTTTGATATGGTTAGCCTTCGGGTGTGCGATTTCAGCCTGGGGAGTGGCCGACTATTTCGGAAGACTCAAGGCGCTCAGGGTGGCGGCCAATTTCATTGCTCTCGGTCTTTGCGCTGGAGTCGTCCTGTGGATTTTTGTCACAGGTCCAATCGCAGCTGCTGTATGTGCAACCTTACTGGTGGTGGCCGTAGCTTTGACGCAAAGCGCAATTAAGTCATATGCTAACTATGCCCTCGCGATTTCAACCGTTCTGTTTTGTGGCTACTTCCTACTGACCGGGTTAGGTGACTATGTATATGGTGGATTCTGGAACTCATCATACTTCAGTTGGCACTACGGAAGCTACTTTTCCGACACTCTTAAAATCATTGCTTCAGAAGGGACTGCACCTTTCGAGAATACTTACGGAATTCTTCCTCAATATTCCGCCGCTATATGGCAATCTACTTTCGGACTTTGGGACGAAATTTCCTACATAAAATTTATTCAGATTTCCCAGTCGCTCATCCTGCTGGTGGTGCTGATCTGGTTGTCCATCCAATACTACAAAACACGCCACTGGACGATTCTGGCCGTGGCGATTTGGTTTGCTTTCGTTTACAATGGAGGCTCTGAGCCGGTAACCAACGCGACTCAAAGCCTCATTCGGCGAACGGGGATAATTGCGTTTCTGGTCTCCCTGCAGTATTTTCTACATCTTGAGAGACGGATTGGAATCAGGGCGGTCGCCCTTCACGGCCTAGTTCTTGGGATTTTAATGCTGATCAGTGTCGAAATTGGTCTTTCCCTGCTTCTCGGAGGCCTCGCCTTTTGGGCGTTTTCGGAAAAAGCGACGGACTTCAAGCAATGGATGACAAAATGTCTGATCTTTGGCGCCATTGGTCTGATTAGTTTCCTGTTCGGAATCAAGCTCCTGCAGCAAAGCATAAATCTGCCTTGGAGAGCGGTTCTGAGGCCGTTTCAGAATGAAATCTATCATCTTTCATTTGGCGGAAGCCCGCTGCTTATCTCTCCGCTGCTTATCTCGGTCGTTTTGCTCGTTGGATATACTTGTCTTTCCTGCTCGAGGAATTGGATTATTCATAAACCAAAGGATGAGGATCGCCTCTTATTGGCGTCCGCTGGTTTGGTTTGTCTTTATCTGGTTTACTATTTTCAGCGAAACGCGTTAAGCAGCCTGCAAACGGCATTGATTCCGGCCTGCTATTTGGTAGTGGTCTATGCAAAGTCTGCCGTCCACGGGAGTCATGGAGTGCAGGTCTGGAAGTCCAAACAGTTCCTTATTGGAGTTTTCATTTTTGCAATTGCCTCAGCCCATGCGACGTCCGTCTATAATGAATCGTTTTGGAGATACTATTTTACAAAAGACTATATTTTCGGTCGGCGGATCCAATCTTCTCGGTCAATAGAAGAAGCTGAAGTCTGGATCAATCCTAACGTGACCAATCGTAAAATTCTGCTGATTTCTCCCTACTACTTTCAAGAGCGGACGCGGTTACTCAAGAGGTCGGACTCTTCCGTAGATCTCGCATTCAACGATGCTTTCTATTTGGCGTTTACAAAAAACGGTCCGGGCTCCTTTCAAGAAATGTTGGTGGATTCAAATTTCCAGTATCTTGTTGTTGATAAAAGTCGTCACGAATGGCCGCTTGACGCTTCGGAGTTCCTCGCCGCTCAAATAAAGGGCGTCGAAGCAGCTCTAGAACTGAATGGTTTCAGTCACGCTGAAATTTCTGTATTCGAAAAGACAACAGGAGTTCGATTGAGGGAGGAAACGTTCTGAAACGTTGCCATGCTGGACTATTGCAGAAAATTTTGAAAACTGGTTATCTGTTCCTATGAATATTTTCATAGGCCTTTTAGAAAAAAGCTAATGGTAGAAAGAAATAGCATTTGCCTGTCCGTCGTAATTCCTTGTCTTAATGAGGAAGAGAGTCTTCCTGTTTTTTTAGAGGTTGTCGTCCCGCTTCTTAAAGGTCGCTTCAAAGATGGTTCTTGGGAACTTATATTTATCAATGATGGCAGTACCGATGCAACCGAAAAGATAATTTTGGACGCTGGGGTGCGCCACCCGGAGATTCGGGGTATTACGCTCACGAGGAATTTCGGGCATCAATCTGCACTTTTTACGGGTCTGGCAGATGCACGCGGCGAGATTGTTGCGTTCGTTGATGCGGACATGCAAGACCCGCCTGATGTGCTTGTTCAATTGATTTCCGAAGTTCAGGAAGATAGAGTCGACGTCGCCTTTGGGGTGAGAGGAGATCGAGACGCGAATTGGTTGATGAAGCAATGTTACGATGGTTTCTACCGGATGATGAACGCCATATCAGACCACCCTTGGCAGATCGACGCCGGCGACTTTTGCGCGATGAACAGGAAGGCCGCGAATTTTCTTTTAGGCTTTCAAGAAAGTGACGTTTTCCTGAGAGGTTTGCGTTCATGGATCGGATTGAGGCAGGCAGGGATACGATATTCACGACCAAAACGAGATCGGGGCTCATCGAGCTATAGTCTCAGAAGACTTATTGGTCTCGCCATGAAGGGGGTGACCGGATTCTCCACATTGCCGTTGAGAATGGCGTCATTCTTCAGCATGTTCTTCGCTTTCGGATGTGCGGCATCGACCGTGATTCTGGTTGCGAACAGGATTTTTCCCGCTTTTACGCTGTTTGGATATCAAATAGGAGCCAGTCCCGGAACGACTACTCTATCGATCCTTATCCTTCTTGTTTCTTGCGCCATCTCATTTTCACTCGGTATCATCGGCGAGTATCTCGCGGTGCTCCTGATTGAGGTGAAGAGGCGTCCGCGGGCATTGATTTCACACCATATCCAAAATGAATAGCGAATTTCCAGGAATTAGGTTTTTAAGTGAACCGATGGGTGTCGATATGGCCGACAGTTGGTACGAGTTTACCGATGCCAATCACTTTTGGATCCAGAGGCGGTTTCGTGTTTTGGAGCATATGTTAAAGGGTTTGGATGTTGGGTCGCTGCGATGGCTTGATGTTGGGTGCGGAACCGGGCTTCTTCAAGATTTTTGCCGAACGAAGTATTCGAAAGAGATTCACGGAGCTGATCTCAATTTGTTTGCTTTAGGCCAGAATGCCAGCGGGCCTGAGAACACATATTGTTATAATATTCTCGAACGCCATAAAAACTTTGAAGGCACGTACGATGTTGTCAGCGTTCTAGATGTCGTTGAACATATTGAAGATGAGGCAGAGTTTATAGATGCCCTGCTTTTCCATTTGAAGAAAGGAGGAATCCTTGTGGTGAACGTTCCCGCCTTGCAGAAACTCTACTCGCAGTATGATGTTGAAGCTGGTCACAAACGACGCTATTCGAAACGCGACATCGAACGCATTTCCGACCATCATGATCTCTCTGTGAAGAAGTGGACTTATTGGGGGTTTCCTTTGTTGCCGATTCTCTTTATGCGGAACCTGGCGGTTTCGCGGGCTCCCAAGGAAAACATCATAAAGAATGGATTTTCCCCACCAAATAAATTGGCATCGATCTTTCTCGAGTATCTGGCGAAGTGCGAATCTATCCCCAATCATTTGGTCGGGACATCGGTGATGGCATTTTTCATCAAATGATTGCCATTGGCTAGGTCTTCTCCGGAAAGGGGCCTAGTGATGGGGGGAGCGTTACTACGAAGCCTAAAATCACTCATAGTGCTTGGGCGATCGCGTGGACGACCCGCATCACTTGTTCGTGGCGTAGGTCGGTACACATGGGCAACCGCAGAAGCCGGCGGGATGCATTATCGGTCGCTGGCAGGGCGTTCCGGGCGGGAAAGGGTGCTGATGATGCCGCTGGCCACTTCCGTCGCTACACCACCCGCACGCTTACCCATGCGTTCCGCCAAGCAGGATTTGAGGTTCGGTTTAGCAGCTACTTCTTCACTCCTTTCACTCCTGCCATCTTCCTCTTCAGGTCCATACCCAGCAGGTTGGGAATGCACCGCGATTCATTCAATTCCCGGGCCACCCGAGACCATTCGCAAAGGGAGGGGATCGGGGCGCGTGTACTGCAAGCTTGCCTCGACGGGGAGCTGAACCGGCTCCCACAGCTCAAGCCGGTCAGTTGCGGGAGTAGTTGTCTCGTAGTGGCCCAACGCCGCTCATTGTTGGCCCGCAGCACCTATAGCGAGATTTATGATCGTCAATTCCACCTTCGAAACCGAGATTCGGGAAACCTTGGCAGCATCCAACTATCCTGGAACCATTCTAACCCTCACCGACTACCTTTTATGAAGCTTCAAATCGATACCGAAACAGACATCCTCTCCCTAGCGAGTTCCGATGGAACCGAACAGGTCAGCCTCTATTCCGACCGAGGGTTTGAAATTCTTTCGGACCTTTGGCTGAAAGTCGGCTGGAATCAAAAATACCCCTACACGTTTTCCTGGATGGGCCGTCCACTTATTCAGGCTCCCGAAGATATCGTGCGAACTCAGGAGGTGATTTGGCAAGTCAAACCGACGTTGATCATCGAAACTGGAGTAGCCCATGGCGGCTCCCTCATCTATTCCGCGTCTCTTCTCAAGGCCATGGACATTCCCGGTCGCGTAGCTGGGATTGATATCGAAATCCGGCCCCATAACCGCGAAGCGATCGAGGCGCACCCGCTTTCCTCATGGATTACCTTGTTGGAAGGCAGTTCGGTTTCCGAGGAGATTGTCTCTCAGGTGCGGTCCTTGATTCGTCCGGACGACCGGGTACTCATTATATTGGACAGCAACCATACGAAGAAACATGTGGCCAAAGAATTGGAGATGTATCATCCCTTTGTTTCCAAAGATTCCTATATTGTGGCCACTGATGGCAGTATGCGCGATCTGCATGATGTCCCTCGCGGAACCCCGGACTGGACTTGGGACCACCCGGCAGCAGCAGCTGAGGAATTTGCGGCGTCGCACTCGGACTTCATTCTCGAGCAACCGGCGTGGCTCTTTAATGAGAGCACGCTGAATAAGAATATTACCCATTGGCCCTCCGCCTGGATCAGAAGACGTTAATATGGCCATTTTAACTGCTCTGTAGTGCAAATGAAAGAGATCCACGTGCACAAGCCTACTTGCAGATGAAGTTAAAAACTCAACCATTCTTTATAGTAGGGGCATCGCGTTCCGGCTCGACGTTGTTTCGACTCATGCTGACTGCGCACCCCAAGCTTTCCGTTCCTCAAGAAGCTTGGTTTTTGGGGAGAATTGTTTCTACTGTAGACCGTTCGCGCCCGGTGGATGCATCCGCGATGGAACTTATTCGTAACGCGATCGTGAATGATGCCTTGTGGGGCGGTTTACAGACTTCCGACACGGTGGATCGAATCCTGAGGTCTGTCATGGATCAAACCTTGGACTGTGTTATCGATGCGATTTTTCGAGGCTGCGGAAAAGGAATTCCTGAGGGAGTGCGTTGGGGTGAAAAAAGTCCTCGTCACAGTCACATCGTTTCTAAATTGCAGAAAATTTTTCCGGGAGCAATTTTCGTGCACATGCTGCGCGACGGACGGGACGCGTGTGCGTCGATGGCAGCTCGCGGATGGTACGAAGGTTCGTTTCGACGAATTTGCGAGCATTGGACAACCTGCGTCTTAAGCGCGCAATCAGCCGCCCAAGCGGGTCATGATCAATACATTGAAGTGAGGTTTGAAGATCTGGTTACCGATCCTGATCGGGAGTTGAAGCGGGTGAGCAAATTCTTTAGATTGGAGGTTGACGCCCGGATGCTCGACCACTCTCGGCTTGCAACTGAAGAGATTCCCAATGCAGGAGGAGGCATCCACAAAAAACTTCTTCGCCCTCTGGACGCAGGAGAAATTGGAAAGTGGAAATCGGCGCTCACCTATTGGCAGGAGGCAATTTTTTTGGCGGTCGCCGGAAAGGTTGCTCGCGATGTCGGATATGGGTGTGGGCATCGTCTGGGTGCTTGGGCTCTTCTCCCCTTGGCGCGAATTAATGTTATGATCGAAAAAGCACTTTGCGAGCTCAAAGCCCGTCTGCTCGCTTCACGGATTTTCCGCGGAAGATCCATTTCCTAATCCGGCCATCATGCAGGAGACCATACTTTGAAATTCAGTTGGCATCGGCTCTTCGGGCAGTCGTATAGAGCCCGACAATCAGCCTCAAGAATTGCAGTGGATCTGGATGAGCGGGTGCAATTTTTTGGCTATCCCTTGAAACTTCTTTTCGCGGAAGGCAATTGAGACAATCCGTGAGGGCTTTCGCTCCTACAGACCCGGTCAGCCGCGATTGGTGCTCAAAGAGGCGACTCTTATTACGCCGACTTTTGTGGCAAGAGGTTCGTATGGCGATTACTGGCTCGAGTGGTTGATGACGCTTTGCTACCATCAGCCCCCTCGGTCCTCGCCGATTCTCGTATTTGAGAAGAACTATGCAGGGTATTGCGAGGAAGATTTTAAAAAAATGGGCTACCGAATACACATCATGGACACGGATGCAATCTGTGTTGAGAAGCTTCACGTCCTGGAACCCGCCCAGCTTTTCGATAATTTCACCCGGCCCGTCGTCGGCTCCTTGCTGGCTGCGTTTCCTGGAAGAGTAGCCCCGTTCGGTCAGAGCAAGGTTCGTAAAGTCTATCTTTGCCGGTTCGGATTTCATAGAACAGCAAGGGGGGGAGCCTCTGCAGGAAGAGGGTTTGCGAACTGGCAAGCCATCGTCGATCATCTTGCGCGGGACGGATTTGAAATTGTCTATCCTCATAAAATGACCAACGAGAAACTGCGTTGTTGTCTTCGGGGGATAGAAGTGTTGGTTGCGGATCATGGTGCGGCTATGTTTCATGCGGTTTGGGACCCGCCGAAAGTCATTGTTGAGTTGGTAAATCCGGCTTGGTTTATTCCCTGTTTTGTAAAGTTTAATCAAAAGTTGCCGGTGCAAATGCATTGTGTTGTCACAGCTTCTGAAGAGTCTGAGTTGCCACTAAGTGTTCTGGATGACGCTTTACTAAAAGCGCGTACAAAGATCGAATAGAGAAATGACTGAATATGCATCAGCGGCGGAATGAGCATTTCGACTGACATTTATAAAACGCTGAGCAAGAAAAAGCCGTTCTATGTGGTTTCGCATGAGCGTTCGGGGACCCATCTGGCGCTCAATCTGTTCTTTCGGAATCTCTATGTCAGCCAGGCCTTTCATGATTTTACGGAATGGCAGGGTCCGTTTGCTAACTTGAGAAACTTGGCCCCCCATTGGGAGGCCTTTGCGGAGGGATGGTCGGGCCGGGTTACCCAGGGCGGATTGATCAAAACGCACGCCTCGGTGGAGATATTTCAAAAATATCTGCCGCCAGCACCGGTCGTCTATGTCTTACGGGACCCAAGAGATACTCTGGTGTCCTTTTATCACTATCTCAATAACCCCACCCTCTATGCAAACAACCCGAGAATGGAGAGCCAGCGGTGCGAGAATTTCTCGGAGTTTCTCCATCGTCCGCTCTCCGATTTTCTCCAATACAACTTTTCCGAAAGTGGCTTGCTCGGCAACGTGATGGAACGTTGGGCATCGCATGTGAGCGCGTGGTTGCGGCTTCCGGGGGTAACCGTGGTGACGTATGAAAGTTTGCGAAATGAGTTTGCCCCTGTCGTTCGGCGGGTCGCCTGGAAAATGAAGGCTCTGCCTAAATTCAAAATGGTGCCGGTAGCATTTGGCGAGAAGGGACATGTCCTCCCCCGCAAAGGGATGGTCGGAGATTGGAAATCAATGTTTTCCCAGGGGGATCTAGAAATCCTCAGGGCAACGTTGGCGCGCTATCAATTATCCCTTGAGCGCTGGGAACGGCTCTCATGAAATTCAAATCGTGGGAGTTTGGCAAAAGGGCAAGATCCCTTCCCGTGGTGAATAACCTGGCCGATTGGAATGGCTCCGGTGTGCTCGTCAATCGGGAAGTTGAGCCCAGCGTGGTCGTACGCAGAATGCCATCACGGATGGTTCCGGAGACCCTGGCGGCGATCGTCAAGGATCCCCGGCAATTTCTGGTCAAGAAACGTCGAGACTGGGATATCCACAAAATTTCGCGTTTGCAGGCGGGAGAAGTTTACCGGTTGCCAGCTACGCGCGAGTTGGTTTTGGAGAGCTGTTGGGTCCACATTCCTTCCGGGATGGTGATATCAGCAGATCGCGAGGTTTTAGCTTCGACCTCGCATGCGCCGGGTTGTTTTTACCAAGGACATTCTGATGTGGATTGGGAAGATGCACCTTGGATCGAAGAGGAGTGCTTTCTCATCGCCACCGTTTGGGGAGCAAACTACGCCCATTGGCTGATGGACGCCTTACCCCGATTGTCCGGAGTGGAGATGCCTAATGGGCGACTTCTTCTCGGGCGGGAGGTGGCCGCTTTCCAAAAACAAAGTCTCGCTTTGTTAGGTTTTTCTCCAGTCGATTTTGAAATTTCGTCGAGTTCGCTGGTTCGTTGTCGGAGGCTACGGGTTCACGTGGCGGCTCCTGCCAGCGGGGTTCCCCATCCAATCTGCTTGGAAGGAATCCGCCGTCGTATTCGACCACAAAGCGAAGCTAGCCCGGTCCCCGGTCGGCGGCTCTATATCTCACGTCAGTTGACTCGACGAAAGGTTCTTAACCACGGAGATATTCAGCCGGTTCTGGATGAATTTGGTTTTGAAACCGTGGATGCTGCGAGTTTGAGTTTCGAAGAGCAGGTGAGGCAGTTTGCCTCCGCCGAAGCAATTCTGGGAGTGCATGGAGCAGGAACTATGAATGCGCTTTTTGCTCCGGCAGGGGCCCGGTTGATTGAGATATTCAATCCCATGGTCTGGGACCATGCCGCTCATCGGGTGGCCTCACTTTGCGGGGTGTCGCACTTCCATTGCTTTGCCGAGAATGCCAATCGAAATTTTGAAGTGCGTCTCGATCCTCAGATCTTGCGGAGAACACTGGCGTTAGCTTGGGATGATCGGGAAATTTTGCCTCCGGAGCAACTGATTGAGAAGGATTTCTGACTGATCGCAATGAGATCGCTTTTTTCCAATCCGTCCGTGGTCCGGCTCGGACCGACCAAACGCCGCGGTACGGTCGTGCTGTCGTATCTTCAGGAACCGTTTTTGAGACGCCCCGAAGCTGAGGCACGGGGTCATACCAACTGGCAGGAATGTCGAGCCATGGCCATGATCTGGCGGGACCGTGGCTATCGGGTGGAAGTCATTGATCGCAAGAATCGAAAGTACCGTCCTCCTCGCGATGCGGCGATAGTGATTGATATCAATTTGAATCTGGAACGCTGGGCGCGAGACGTTCCTTCAGGGTGTCGGAAGATCTTGCATGCGACGGGGGCGCATTGGGTGACTCAAAATGCAGCCGAATATCATCGTTTGGAAGCGGTGCGGGATCGGCGGAATGTGGCTCTGGTTCCCCGGCGCCAGGTCGGACCGAACCAAGCGGCGGAGCATGCCGATATCCTTTCGATCCTTGGTAATGAATTCACCATCGACACCTGGTCCTTTGCGGGAAAGCCGATCCATCGGGTGCCCATATCGTGCGCGGTACCTTTTGTTTGGCCCGAACACCGCGACTGGGAATCAGCCCGGAGGAGATTTCTTTGGCTGGGCAGTTTTGGCATGGTCCACAAGGGTTTGGATCTTGTCTTGGAGGCTTTTTCAGGGATGCCCGATCTCCACCTGACCGTGGCTGGCCGCCCGGAAAAAGAAGAGGATTTCTTCACCGCCTATCAGAAAGAACTGACGGGCTTGCCCAATATCCATCTGGCCGGATGGCTCGATCAGTCGTCGGTCGAGTTTGCCGACATTTGCCGGACGCATGCGGCCATGGTCTATCCTTCTTGTTCGGAGGGAGGCGGTGGGGCGGTGATTCACGGCATGGCCAATGGGCTCTTGCCCATCACCACAAAGGGGGCTTCGGTGGACTTGGGAGATTTCGGCGAGCCGATTACTTTAGCGAACCCGGAAGGAGTGGCCGCCGCAGTTCGCCGGGTGGCGGAAAGTTCGCCGGAAATCGTGGAAGAGCGGGGCCGGGCGGCATGGGAGCACGTCCGTGTCGTCCATAGTTTGGATGCCTTCCGCCAGGCTTATGAGAGCTTCGTCGAAGAGATTGATCCGCAATGAAGGTTCTCTTCGATGGATATCTCTACTCCCTTCAAGGCACGGGAGGCATTAATCGATATTTTAGTGAGTTAATTCCTCGTTTGCCTGCCTCTGTCCGGCCGACGATTTATGGTCATCAGCCATCCCCACTTTGTCCGATCTCTCACCCTCGAATCCGAGTCGGGCCCCCTCCCTCCGCCGCAAAGTTCTTTCAGCGTATGTTCCTCCAATGGTGTGGTGGGTTTGATCTCATTCACCCAACTTATTACCACCTCGAGCCGCCGCTTTCATGGGAGAGAATTCCCGGAAAGGTTGTCCTGACTGTTCATGATTTCGTTTTTGCCAAGTACGGCCACCTCTACAAAAAGAGCTCCCGTCTTCTAGAAGATCAGAGCGCAGCCATTCAACGGGCGGATCAAATTATCTGTGTCTCATCATCGACCCGGAACGATCTTCTTGAGCGATTTCCTTCAGCAGAAGACCGCTGCAGCGTGATCCCGCTCGGGGCAAGTTTGCCTAAACCCGAGAAACCATTTGTGAATTCCGGAGGAGTTCCCTATCTGCTCTACGTTGGATCGAGGGTATTCTATAAGAATTTTCCCTGTGCTGTGGAGACGATCGTCAAACTCAATCAATCAGGCGGTCGGGTTGATTTGGTGATTGGGGGGCGTTCACTCTCGCAGGATGAGCTGAATCTCGTCAGCGACCTCGGCGCCTCAAGTTATATTCGAGTTTGCGAAAACCCGAACGATAACACATTGGCGGAACTCTATTTGGGCGCAATCGCATTGATTTACCCCTCTCTTTACGAAGGATTCGGGCTTCCTCCCCTCGAGGCAATGACTCTGGGAACGCCAGTTTTGGGCTTGGGAATAAGCAGTCTTCCCGAAGTGGTCGGTCGAGGAGGAGTCTTGATTGATCCCGAAGCTACTCACGCCGAAGCCTTCGCCGAAGCGGCGCGTCGGATTTTGGAGGACGACGAATTTCAAAATCAACTTGCCGAAGCCGCCATCGCACAGGCATCGAAATTTCATTGGAAACGAACAGCCGAGGAGACCTTTGCCGTTTACCAGCGGGCCACGGCCTGATCCTCCATGAAATCCAAACCGCTCATTTTTGTCCACTACGGGCCGTCCGAATACCTCGGCGCGGTGCTGGCCGCAGCCCGGCTTAGTAATCCAGGCAAAGAAATCTATTTTCTTGGCGACGAGAGTAATCAAAAATTCGTGCCGACCGGGGTGAGTTTTCTTCGGTTGGATGACTTCCGGACCGGGAATTTGCTTGAAGAATTCCAAAGTATCTTTGTTCCCATCGCCGGACGAGCTCACCATTTTAATAAATCGGGGGGGGTGGAAACCTGGCTGCGCTTTGTCTTCGAGCGATGGTTCGTCATCTTGGAATTCCTTCGCGCGAGGGCGATTGAGTCGTTCTGGATTTTTGATTCGGATACCATGATCGCCGGGGACCTCACTGAACGGGAATCTCGCTTCGCCGGTTTGGACGCGACCGAACAATGTGGCGGGTGTTGTTTGAATGGGTACATATCCTCAGTCGCAGTAGTTGAAGGATATTGCAGAAAGATGGTTGATCTTTATCGGAGGCCCGAATATCTGGATTTTCAACGCGAGCGACTAAAGATTCACTCGGGATTGGCTTTCAACGAAATGGATGCCTGGCAAACGCATCGGCATGAGGCAGGCCTGCATACGTTGCCGCTTGGCGTCCCCTGTGATGGCGAGGCTTTTGATGATGCCTTGGCTATCACCGCAGGATGGCAGAAGTCGGCGACCAAAGTGCGAGGGAGGATTCCGGTTAAGCGTCTGGTCCGGGATCGACGAGGTGGCTATTTTGCTTTTCGCGAAGAGGACGGTGAGCCTATTCGCTTGGTGACACTCAATCTCAGTTGGTTGCCGGATTATGTCTATCGGAAGTTGCTTCCAGGATGCCAACCTGTGGCGAATTTGCCTTATGACGGGGCCTATATGAGAGAAGTTGATTTTTCTGAGCCTCTGGGCGTTCGATTGTCTCGCCGAACAAAAGAAATGGCATGGGCGGCACGTAGTTTTATGCGTCGTTCTTCACGATAAAAAAATCCTATGATTCCTAACCTTCGCGCCCACTACGATTCCTTCAGCATTCGCTGGCAGGGATATCTGGAATCTCAAATTGGGGGATTTCCGATTGAGGTTCACCCAGAGGATAGGCCGTTCTGGATTGATACGAATTTTGGAGCCTGGGAACCCGAGACCCTAGAGATTTATCGTGCTCTGGTCCGCCCTGAAATGGAAGTTTGTGATATCGGGGCCTGGGTTGGGCCCACTGCGATTTTTGCTGCAAAATTGGGCGCGCGGGTGACTTGCTTCGAGCCGGATCCCGTCGCTTATGAGCGCCTTCTCTTTAACCTTCGCCGCAACGTTCCCGGTCAGGTTTCGCCTTTTCAGATTGCTCTCGGCGGTGCCGACGGGTTGCGTCGGATGGGGGCCATGGCTTCCCACCTTGGCCAGAGTGGCACCAGCTTCCATGCCTCCGAGCGAGGCAAGCAATCCACCAATGCACTGGCTCTTTCCTGGGAATCGGCGGTGCGGTTATTGCAACTTCCCCGCTTTGATTTTATCAAAATCGACGTCGAAGGAGGCGAGTCCGAACTTTTGCCGGCGATGCTTCCCTACCTGCGCGAACATCGGCCGACGGTGCTGTTGTCCACCCATTTTCCCTTTATTCCGGAATCCGAACACGCGGTGCTTCACTCTGCCATTGAAGCGTTGCTCGAGATTTATCCCGATACTCAACGACCAGATCGGGAGCCATTGCTCAAAGGGTTCCCATCTTTGCTTTTTAACCGCAGATAAACAGCCAAACTCGTACTTTCCCAAAAACAAAATTTCATCATGCGGAGTTTCGAGCTAGAATATCATCGTGAGAATCACGGAAAAACAACACTGGTCGATCAGGGCCGCAATCAGTGAATCCGCACCAGGAGCGGATTCCTACCTCTTTGGCTCACGGACAGATCGTTCCGCTCGGGGAGGGGATATCGATATTCTTCTTCTCACCGGGCGGAAACTTCCTCTGCGCACAATTCTGGGCCTCCGAAGGAAAATCCTCGAAAAAATCGGCGACCAAAAGCTGGACCTTGTCAATTTCAGCAAGGATTCAGAAGCTCCCTTCAAAAAGCTGATCCTTGAATCTGCCGTCAGACTATGAAATCCAAAAACCTTGATCTGTCCGAGCAACTGATTTCTGCAATTCAACAAACAGAACAATCCTTGGACAAAGTCCTCTCTTTTTAACCGCAACCGAGTGAAACAAGATAGAGCGAGGAAAACCGATGATCCGCTCGGACCGTTGGAGTCCCGGCTTTAGCCGGTCCGCACCCAGAGCCGCCTGAAGGCAGTACTCCAACATGGACTCATCGCAATTCCTCGGGATCAGGAGGTCCCAAATATATAAAGGTGCCAAAGATGGCACCGGAGTTTTAACATCTGCGGACATCTGCGACATCGGCGGTTAAATCTTCTTCATTCTTGGTGGCGAAAACCCAGCTCCCCGGCCGCTTCATCGAGGCGTTTGTTCAGTGACCAAAGAAAAACGCCCTCAACCACAGCGGAGGCGAGAAGCTGAATGTCATTCCAGCTCAGCCCCCGACCATAAAGCCGATGCGCCTCCAAGAAATGAAGCGATTCTTCAATCTGGGTGCCGTTAACGTGAGGGAGTGCCTGTAAATCGGACAGGGTACCTCCGCGGTTTTGTAAATTCCCTGAAGATAATTCCCCGATGACAATGGGATGAACAAGCACTCTGTGCTCGATCAACAATTCGCTCAGGCGCTGATTCCCCAACCGGAAATGGTCAATCCAGACCGAGGTATCCACCAACACCATCATTGCTCGGCTGGTTTCCTCCGCTGACGAGGAGCGATGGAAAGCTGAGGCATACTTCCTCCCAAGGTTGCCAGCCGACGAGCCGATTCGCGCTGGATCAAAACTTCCAACCCCAAGCGGACCACGGCGGTTTTTTCTTTCAGGCCGGTTTGTCTCAAGGCCTCCGCCACCAAATTATCATCTAAAATAAGCGTTGTCCTCATGCATATGAATATGGGCGCTTGATATGCGGTTGTCAATCTGGCACGGTAGCCGAGGACTTTTCTCCCGTAAGCTGAGCCGAAGCACGGCGAATCAACCCCGCTTGGTGGAATTTCGTGCCCCGGTGCGGATCGTCGATGCAGCCAAGTGGTTGCTGGGGCTGGCAGCGGAGTAAGGCGCCACCCCCGGCCAAGAGGCCGCCTTGGATTTTAATCCGACGGATCTTGAAGGTGGAGAAAGTCGAGGCCTTTGAATCGTGTAAAATCATGATCGAAAGAAACCACCCGTCGCGAAGATTCAACGGCCAAGGCGGCCAGGTAGGCGTCGGTCCAGAGGCTCTGGGGGAAGTCAGCTTTCTCCGAAAAGCTCGCCAAACGTTTCTCAAGGGAGGCGGGCTCATTTAGGAATTCAACCTCCGGGAGGATGAGGAAATTCCGATAGGCCTGCCATGCTTCAGGTGGAGAAAATGGCCGTCCATCCATGACTTTCGGATGGGTGAGGAGTCGCAGAAAACCGAGCATGGTGATGCGACAAAAATTGAAGGTGTCAGCAGATTGATTTTCCCAATAGTTGCGAGCGACTTTGTGATGTTGATGATCTTCGTCGGCCAGAGCCAACCAGACATTGAGATCGGGTAGGTCAATCATGGCGCATCTTCTTCATCAAAAATGCGGGCGATTTCCTGATTGTCGATGGCTGGAATTGTGGAGCCGCTGGCTCGACGTGCAGCCGGCAGTGGGCTTCGTTTTCTCGCCGCTTCGCTCGAGTCCGTGGAGGGCTGCTGCAGCCCGGCTTCAACGAATGTCGCGAGGAGCTCCTTGAGTTTAAGTCCGCGACGAGCGGACTCCGTTTTGAGCTCGCGAAACAGCGGGTCGGGAAGATCCAAGGTTGTTCTCATGATAAGCATTTTCACATCAAAATGTTAAAACGTCAAGTGGCGGGATTCAGTTCGATCAGGCACGGGGAATGATTTGCTGCGATTGCCGGAAGAGCCTTCCGATCTTTCTTCTGCGGTTTTGGACGAGCTGGACGAGTTGTTTTGCGATTTCGTCGTTCCTATCTTTTTTCGGACTACGACGAGATGGCAGCTTGGCGATCCAAGGAAATTTTCCGGAGCTTGAAGTGCTTTCCTCTTGGTCCTAGAAAAAGTCGTTGAAACCACAGATGACGGTTTGGGCAGGCAATCAGGAGGTTGAGGATTGATCTGGGTGGAGGGCCGGTTCGACCTTGCTCAAGAACGAGGGCAAGGTGGAACTTGCCCCTCCGGAAGATATCTATGCCCGCAACTCGTCATGTTCGCACATCTGTTCGACATCGCAGGTTTCTTAGGTTCTGTCGTCTTGAGAAATTAGGAATGTTGATCGGAGAGTGGGTTCCAGATTTTTTGAAAGCCGAGAGAGTGGAAGTCTTTGAGGTTGGTCAATAGGCTGAATTGACAAATCAATCTGTGCATATACTGTGTATGCATGGCGACAAGGACCATTTCCGTTGAC
>Ga0209702_10004270_pt1 | contig 21028 bp, 17 predicted proteins | sample FRY01_FD_187210 | JGI IMG/M metagenome (GOLD analysis project Ga0209702, IMG submission 187210) | Freshwater microbial communities from Lake Fryxell liftoff mats and glacier meltwater in Antarctica - FRY-01 (SPAdes) (version 2) | ecosystem: Environmental > Aquatic > Freshwater > Ice > Glacier... | reverse complement strand
TTCCGTGTTCATGGCATGGAACGCGTCGCGTGCAAGCCATGCCTGCTGACGTGCTGCATCCACCTGCTGTTCGGCAGTCTGGCGACCTTCGAATACTGATTCCCGTTCGATGCTCAGTTCCGTCCGACGTGACTCGGCGATCACCAGAGCTTCTCTGGCCATTGTCAGCCGCCCACCTTCTTCCTGTTCCTGCGTAACGATATCCTCGAGTTCACGCTGGATACGTTCACGGCGACGAACCGCTTCCTGCTGCTGGACGCGACAAACGCCATTCTCGGTTCGTCGCTCAGACAGCTCACGCTGTTCCACATTGCTCTGTCGCTGAAGCTGCTCCTGCTCAGCCTCGAGACCGGCAATACGCTCGCGCGCCATGGCCAGCAGCGATTGCAACTCGGCAAGTGCACCTTCCGCCTCTTCAACCCGGACCATGAGCGTTTCAATTTCCTGCCCACGTCCGATGATGCCACTTTGTGCACCGGCCTTCGGCGCCACGGTCATCCAGTCGGGGCCGATCCAGACACCGTCGCGGGTGATGATGCTGTCACCACTGCGCAGGACGTGACGGACCTGCATGGCAACTTCCAGCGACTCGGCCGCGTGCACACCTGCCAGCAGGGAACCCAGATTGCCACCGTTGCCACGCAACAGGCTGGCCAGACTCGGCAACTCTGCGCTGATGGGCGAATCAGGCACATCCCGGCCATCCTGTCTCGTCTCGACGAGCGCCAGATCACTGGCGGTCTCGGCTGCCAGCGCGGTGGAATAGTCATCGAGACTGTCAACGACCACACCGTGCAGAAAAACACCGAGGACGGTCTCCACCGCACGCTCCCAGCCTGCAACGACGGCCAGGTTTTCACCTATGCGTGCACGGCTGGACAACCCCTGGCCCACCAGCCAGGCTTCGTGTTCCGACTTGTCACGGCCCAGGGCCGCAGCCTGCACGGCTTCAAGGCTTGCCAGTTGGCGACGCAGCGCCTGGACTTCTGACCGCGTGGACTCGAGATTGCGTTCCTGCGCTCGCGCTTCATCGCGGGCTGTTGCCAGATCAAGACGATGTTGTTCGATCGTGGCTTCCAGACCCTGATGCTCTGTTTCCAGCGCGGCGATGGCTGCTTCCATTTCCTCAAGCTGGCCGTCCGCAACGTCGACCGTCGCCACGTTGTCTGCCATCAACAGTTCATGGCGGCGTCGCTGCCGTTCCAGAATCTGCTGGATGTGCTCGATGCGCGAACGATGTGACTCCACGAGCCGAACATTGTCGTTGAACCGGTGGTTGCTTTCGTCCCAGCGCCTTTGGGCTTCGCGCCGCCGCTGCTCTGCGCCATCCAGTGCAGCCTGCGCTTCCTGGTCCAGAACACGATTGGCTTCGACCGCCGGTGCCTGCGCTTCGACTTCCTCGATCAGCGTCGTGAGGTCCCGTTCGTCATCCGCCAGTTGCTGCTGCATTTCGGCAGCACGACGGGTCACCCCTTCGAGATCCAGTTCCAGTTGCCTGGCCCGACGCGTACTGAAATCGATGGTTTCTTCAGCCCGGGAGATCTCCGCACCCAATTGATAGAACGCGCCCTGGACACGATTGAATGCCTGTGACCGATCTGCGTGCTCCGCCCGCAATGTCTCGATCCGGGTTTCGATACGACGGTGTTCAGTGTTGGCCGCTTCAAGGCCAACCCGACTGGTCTGGATGCGGGTGTCGAGGGCTGTGATCTGCGCAGCCAGAGCGTCGTGTCGCAATGTGAACAGTTCGGCGACGGTGCGTGTTTCGTCGGCCTTCAGCTCCCGGTAACGTTCTGCCGCCTTGGCCTGACGCTGGAGTCGATCCAACTGTTTGCCCAGTTCTTCGCGAATGTCATTCAGACGTGCCAGGTTTTCGGTGGTGTGCCTGAGGCGATTTTCTGTTTCCCGACGACGCTCCTTGTACTTGGAGATGCCCGCCGCCTCCTCAAGATAACCACGCAGATCGTCCGGCTTGGCTTCAACCAGCTGACTGATCATGCCCTGCTCGATGATCGAGTAGCTGCGTGGCCCGAATCCGGTACCCAGAAACACATCCTGGATATCCCGACGTCGGCACTTGTTACCGTTCAGGTAGTAGGTCGACTGACTGTCACGGGTGACCTCGCGGCGAATGGCCAGTTCCGCATACGCTGCGTACTGACCACCGACCCGACCGTCGCTGTTGTCGAACAGCAGTTCAACACTGGCGGACACGGTGGGCTTGCGGGCGGAGGATCCGTTGAAAATCACATCGGTGATGTTCTCGCCACGCAGTTGTTTGGCTGAACTTTCACCCATCACCCAGCGAACCGCATCGATGACGTTCGATTTCCCACAACCGTTCGGACCAACGATTGAGCTCAGCTTGCCCGGAAAGTTGACCGTGGTGGAATCGACAAAGGACTTGAATCCTGCAAGTTTTATCTGCTTCAAGCGCATGAAGCTATTCGATTACCAGGGTGGATGAAGCGCGGTAGTCTAAAGTAAAGCGTCTTGTTTGCGCACCCTCAGTCCCAAGAAAATGTCAGGTTTTTTCCAGCGCATTCGCGTGGACCCTGCCCGCACCCGTCGCCGAGGGTGGGACAGATGCGGGTGGTGAGAGGAACGCTTCAAGCCTCGCGAGCTGCTGCATACCCGCGATCTGAATGGGATCGCTGCGCCACTCCCAGTCCCCAGGCGCCGCAGCTGGCTGTCCGGAGAGGCTCAGGCGCACCACGACCTCGACCTGTTGAGCAGCCGACAGCGGATTGGCTGGATTCATCGAAGCCAGATCATCGAGCCGAACCTTGAATGGCAGCATCGCCACAGTGCGTCGCTCGACTGCATAGGGCACTCCACCACCCACCGGCCGTGCAATCACAAACACCGTCGCCTCTGCGGCTGCGCCGTCAGCGACCGCGACATCCACCTCGATGGCCGGTAGTTCCGCCGGCACATGCACGCGGATCTGTTCCATGAAAGCGAGCAACGTGGCGCGGCTCTCGTCATCACGCACGACACCCAGTGCCCGGTTCAACAGTTGCAGTGAAGACTTGAAATCGCCGCTGCGTGCATGATGCACGGACATCAGTTGCAGCACTGGCACATTGCCAGGGTCACGTTCGAGGATCCGCTCGGCAATCTTCACGCTCTGCTCATCCACTTCACCTTTGGCAGCCAGGTAACGGGCCTGCAACCAGTAGGACTCGATCGCCAGATCATTGCCCACCAGTTCGTATGCCTTGGCAAAGGCTTCCGCCGCGCGCGCATGCCGCTGCTGCTTGAGCAGTACATGACCATAGAGGTACCAGCTTTCTGCGTCCGTCGGTCGTACATCGACCCTGGTTTCAAGCACATCCAGCCACTTCTCCAGTGCCGGATCATCATCAGCAAGCGCCAGCAGTGAACGCGCCTCAAGCAGCGTATCGGCAGTCGGATCCCCAACCTGCAGATAGATGAATCCAGCCAGCACGGGTGAAAACAGGGCCAGCACATACAACGGCCAGCGCGACTTGCCAGTCGCCTGGACCGGTGATTGGTCTCCCTGTGCGACATCATCAAGCAGTGAGGCGTCGAGCTCGCGGCGTAATTCAGTGGCAGTGTTTGCATCGGCACCACCGAGTTCGATCTCGAGCCCAAGTTCCTGCTGCCTCTGACGATACAGATCCGCCAGCGTGCGTTGTCGATCCGCTTTGGAGAACTGCCGCCTGGGCGGGACAAAAAACAACAGGGCAGCCAACGCTGCGAGCAGCAGGCAGGCAATCAGCAGTGCACTGTCGTTCATCGTGGATCCCGGGGTGCAATAGCGTTCAGGCGGGCGCTTTCCTCATCAGTCAGCACGATGGCGGGCCTGCGCTGCGTAATGCGCCGTATCCGCCAGATACCAATCAGGAGTGCGAGCAGCGGCAACAGCCAAAGTACGGCGGTGCCTGCATTGAAGGGCGGGTCGTAAAGAACAAAATCTCCATAACGAGCCACCAGAAACTCACGAATCTGCGCATCGGTCTGCCGCTCCTCCACCAGCAACCGGTAGACCGTCGCCCGCAGATCCATGGCGATGGGTGCATCACTGCCAGCCAGATTGGTGTTCTGACATTTTGGACAACGCAATTCATCGATGAGGCCGTAATAACGGGATTCCAGTGTCGGATCACTGAACTCGTGGACTTCAACCGTGGAGGCGGCCTGGAGGAGTACGGGGCTCATCATCAGCGCCACGCACCAGAGCATCACGCACAGGCGAATTCGACTCACGACCCGGTCGCCTCCATCTGCGCAAGCCTCATTTTCTCGAGCCGAGGGGCCATTTCTTCCGCCCACACACGCTCATTCACATCGCCAACCCGCTTGTAGACGATGTTACCCGCAGCATCCAGGAGGAAACTCTCCGGCGCGCCGTAGACACCCAGTTCGACGCCAAGCCGACCATCCCGATCCTGGAGATTGAAGCTGTAGGGATCGCCGTAAAGATCAAGCCAGCGTTGTGCCGCAGCCGGATCGTCTTTGTAGACAATGCCGACGATCTCCAGGCCTTCACGTTCCTTGAGCGTTTCCAGGAACTCATGCTCGGCTTTGCAGGTGGGGCACCAGGTTGCCCAGACATTGACCAGCAGCGGCCGTCCCAGCAGCACGGATTGATCTACCAGCACATCGTCCTGGTCCAGTCGTGGCGCGCTGAAGCTGGGAAAGGGTTTGCCCACCAGCGGCGATGGCAACACCGCGCGATCGCCAAGCTGAAAACCGACCAAGCCAACGCCGATGATGACCATGAAGATCGCCAGCGGAACAAAAAAACTCATCCGGTTCATAGCGCTCCTGCCATACCCGCAGGTATTGCAGCACGGGTCCGGATCCGCCGATAACGTCGATCAAGAATTGCCAGCCCACCACCCAGCGCCATGATCACGGCACCCAGCCAGATCCAGCGAACAAATGGCTTGATGTGCACACGCACAGCCCAACCACCTTCTTCTATGGGCTCGCCGAGGGAAATGTAGATATCCCGGAAGAACCCTGCATCGATGGCAGCCTCCGTCATCAGATTCCCGCCCGCCATATAACGTCGCTTTTCGGGCCGGAGCACGATATCGCGGCCATTTTCATGAACGATGAAGTGCCCTGCCTGGGCGACGTAGTTAGGCCCTTGAACCTCTTCCACACCAACAAACCGGATGGTTCTTCCGTACTGTTCAACTTCGGCACCGGGACGCATGGCGAGGTCTTTTTCCGATGACAGTTCAACAGCGAGCGCGACACCCACGACGGACATTGCAAATCCGATGTGCGCCGTGAACATGCCCAGATAGCCCAGGGACGGTCGATGTCCCTGCCGCAACTTCTGACCAAGATCGAGCAGATGGCTCGTGACAACGCCGGTAGCCAGCAACACCGCCAGCACGGCAGCAATTCTGGGAACATCAAAACGATCCAGCAACGTGATCGCTGCCGCAACGCCCACCACACCGGCAGTGATGCAAGGCCAGCGCAGTCGCTCACGCAGGCGATCAGCTTCGGTACGTTTCCAGTTGACTACCGGCGCCATCACCAGCAGTGCAGACAGCATCAGCATCAACGGGACAAAAAACAGATTGAAGTACGGTTTGCCTACTGACAGCTTGTCGCCGGTCACGCCTTCATAACCCAGCGGCAACAGTGTGCCCAGCAACACCACAGCGAGCGACACAACAAAGATGATGTTGTTCTGCAGGATAAACGAGTCGCGGCTGAACCAGGTGAAGGTGGTGCGAGACTTCAGTTGCCAGGCCCGCACGCCGTACAGCGTGAACGAGCCGCCGACGACGAGGACCAGAAACGCCAGGATGAACACACCACGTTCAGGATCTACAGCAAACGCATGCACCGAGGTCAGAACACCTGACCGGACGATGAAGGCGCCGAGCAGCGACAGTGAAAAGGCAACGATGGCCAGCAGCAGAGTCCAGCTCTTGAACACACCGCGTTTTTCCGTCGCGGCGAGGGAGTGAACCAGCGCAGTACCCGCAAGCCATGGCATGAAGGAGGCATTTTCCACCGGGTCCCAGAACCACCAGCCACCCCAACCCAGTTCGTAATAAGCCCACCAGCTGCCGAGTGCGATGCCGACCGTAAGAAATGCCCAGGCCATGTTGGTCCAGGGGCGCGACCAACGTGCCCAGGCGGTATCCAGACGACCCGAGATCAATGCCGCAATGGCAAATGCAAAGGCTACGGAGAACCCCACATAGCCAATGTAGAGCATGGGCGGATGAACGATCAGGCCAAAATCCTGCAGGAGCGGATTGAGATCTGCGCCATCGGCCGGTACAAACGGCACGTTGCGCTGAAAGGGATTGCTGGTGAAAATCAGGAACGCCAGAAACCCCACATTCATCAGCGCCATGACACCGATGACCGTGTGTCGAAACAGCGTCGGCAGGTGAGCAGATCGCCAGCTCACCGCCAGCATCCAGCCGGCCATGATCAATACCCAGAGCAGAAACGAACCTTCATGCCCGCCCCAGGTAGCACTCAGTTTGTAGGCTGTCGGCAATAACGAGTTGGAATGCTGCGCGACATAACGGACGCTGAAGTTGTCCTCGGCAAACGCCAGCACCAGCAGACCAAAAGCCAGCCCGGTAAAAACAAACTGGCCAACGACCAGCAAGGGCAGTACATACGCAGAGCCGGCCAGCAGTCGGGTGCGTGATCCGATACCCAGCACGGCCATGGCAATCGCCAGAACAAATGCCAGGATGATGGAAAAGTGTCCGAGTTCAACGCTCATTTAATGATTGCCCCCCTAGCGATAGCGATAGCGATAGCGGTGAAAATAGCGATTGCGGCAGGCATTGCGGCAATTTCGGCATCGGCACCATTGGCGTGGAATCTGTCGTCCAGCTGAACATCATTTTGGCATGCGGCTCTCGACCGGCGCCGGCACATGAATGTCGGCAAGTTCCGGAGGCATGTAGTTTTCATCGTGTTTGGCGAGTACTTCTCGCGCAACAAACAGGCCATCCGCCTGCAATTGCCCTTCGACGATGACACCTTGTCCCTCCCGGAACAGGTCTGGCAATATCCCTTCATACTGGACTGTGAACTCGCCACCCTTTCGATCAGTCAGCACAAAACGGCTCACCAGCGCTTCACGCTTCCAGCTCTCTTCGAGCACCATGCCTCCAGCCCGGATATTCTGCTCAATGGGCGCCTCGCGGGATTGCACCTGATCCGGCAGATAAAACATGTTGAGGTTTTCACCCAGCCCCTTGAGCACCAGCGCAATCGCTCCGCCGCTGCCCAGCAGGAGAAAGAGCACCAGAAACAGTCGACGTTTGTGAACAGCATTCATGATTGACCAGACTCCTTGCGTGCAACGATGTCCGCCTCGATATCCCGCGTCAGCCGCGCCGCTGACCAACGCGACTCCAGTACCAGCCCGGCGAGCACTACCAACGAACTGCCGTAGGCCAGCCAGACATACAGACCGTGCCGGCCCATGGCCGCCCACTCGACGATGGCTTCCACACTCACAAACGGCTCCCGATCAGCTCGTTGACCCAGGCAGTGTCGCGCTCACGCCGCAGCACTTCTGTGCGCATTCGCCGGGTTATGACCCAGCCAAACAGGCAGTACATGCCAATGACGTTGACGAGCAGCGGCGCCCACATCTGCATCGGCATGCTCACCCGGGTCACCGAAAAGGTCGAGCCCTGGTGCAGGGTTGTCCACCACTCAACCGAATACTTGATGATCGGAATGTTGATCAACCCGACAATCGCCAGTACCGCACAGGCGCGCCCGGCGGACTGCGCATTCGGAATGGCCTGTCGCAAGGCATACAGACCGAAGTACAGGAACAACAGGATCAATGTCGACACCAAACGCGCATCGGTCCACTCCCACCAGGTACCCCAGGTGGGTCGCCCCCAGACCGCGCCGGTGAACAGGCCCAACGCGGTGATCGCAATGCCAAATGGCACGATGGCCACCATGGCCACATCCGCCATCTTCATTCGCCAGACCAGGAGAACAAACCCGGCAACACCCAGCATCATATAGGCGCTCTGGGCGAGGATCACGGTCGGCACATGAATATAAATGATGCGGAAGCTCTCGCCCTGCTGATAGTCCGCCGGCGCAAACACCAGCCCCCAGATCGTGCCAATGGTCAACAGGGCAATCGCAGCCACACCAAAGCCCAGTTGCCAGGGAGCGAGCATGCCGTAAAACCAGCGTGGAGAACCCAGTCGATGCCAAAGCGTTTTCAAGGGACCCATTTCACTGCTCCAGACTGATGCGCAGCGCTGCACTGACCGCAAACGGCGCTGCAGTAATGCTCGCGAGGCTGAGTGCGGCCAGCCAGTACAACTCGGCCAGCGCCGGCTCACCATCCATCACACGATTAGCGGCGCTGACGCCGAAGATGAGCACCGGTATCAGCAGCGGCAACACCAGCAGCGCAAGGATGGCACCACCACGTCGCAGGCCAACGGTCAGGGCCGCACCAATGGCACCCAGACAGGTGATGGTCGGTGTGCCGAGCAACAGTGCCAGCATCAGGACCGGCAGCACGTCTGCCGGCAAATACAGTGCCAGCCCCAACAGGGGTATGCAGACCACCATGGCAAACCCTGTAACAAGCCAGTGCACAATCAGCTTGCCGAGGATGGCGATGCAGGGCGCCTCCGCCTGCAGGAACAGTTGCTCCAGTACACCATCATCAAAATCGCGACGAAATACACCGTCCAGGGCCAGCATGTTGGTGAGCAATACCAGCGTCCAGAGCACTGCAGGCGCATGCGCTTTCAAGGTCTCCGGGCGACCTTCTAGCGCCAGCGCAAACAACGTTACCGCCAGCAACAGGAATATCAGTGGATTCAGCACCTCTGTGCGCACTCTCGACACCAGCAGGAATTCGCGAGCGAACTGGCTGCTCAGCAGATTCATCATGCCGGGGCACTCGCACCGGAGAGTTCGACGATCCGGGTCGCTGCAGCGACCGGAACATGGCTGGCTACCAACGCGCTGCCTCCGGCTGCAACATGCTCACGCAACAGTCCGTCAACACAGGCGATACCACTCAAATCTAGTGCAGTGTACGGCTCATCCAGCAACCAGACAGGGGCCGCCCCGATCAACAGGCGGGCCAGCGCGACACGACGTTGTTGTCCCGCCGACAGGCGTTCAACCGGTTGTCTGAACAAGCCACCAATTTCCAAACGGTGCAGTGCAGCATGGATCAGCGGTTCATCGGCTGCGCTGCCGCCAAGACCGACATACCAGCGCAGGTTTTCGAGCGGCGACAAGGGTCCCGCAAGACCATTGGTGTGACCCAGATAAGCAAGCCTTGTGCTCTCCACAAGCTGGCCCTGCATCGGCAGCAATCCCGCCAGTGTGCGCAAAAGCGTGGTCTTGCCACTGCCGTTCGGCCCGCGCAGTTCCACGCATTCACCAGCCTCCAGGCGTAGCGAGAGGCCCTGAAACAGCACCGTTCGCTCACGGATGCAGGTCAAAGCTTCTACACTAAGTAGTGGTTTGGGTAGTGGTTTGGGGAGTGGTTTGGGGAGTGGTTTGGCGGGCAAGTCGGTAATTCAGACATCGAATGGCCGGGATTGTAACGGAACCTTTTGGCAGATGCTGGCCGAAGCAGACTCCTGCAGGCTGCAAATGCGGACCGGATCAGTCGAGCGGAATTACCCGGTAGCAGGGCTTGTATTCGCCGCTCAGCTTCATTCGTCCCTGGCGTACAAACTGCGCGAGCAGGTTGTCGAGTGCAGCAACCAGATCGCCCTGACTGCTGAGCTCAAACGGGCCATGCTTTTCGATCATGCGAATGCCATTTTCCTTGACGTTTCCCGTGACGATCGCCGAAAACGCGCGCCGCAGTTCCGCGATCAGTTCATGTCTGGGCAGGTCACGGGAAAGTCGCAGGGCTGCCACGCTCTCATGACTGACCAGAAAGGGTCGCTGCTGCTCGCGGGGGATCTTCAGCAACCAGTTGAAGTAGTAGGCATCCCCGTCACGTCGCCGCTGCTGGCGGACCTTGCGCATGCAGGCGTACATGTGCTCACCCACTGCCTCGGCGTTACCGATGATGATCCGATAGTAGCTGGCGATGTCATCGCCAATCGCCAGCCGCAAAAAGCGATCCAGTTCGGCAAAGTAACTTTCACTGCCAGGTGGGCCAGTAAGAACCACCGGCAACGGCAGGCCCGCATTGCGAGGATCGGTCACGATGCCGAGGATGTAGAAAATCTCTTCAGCTGTGCCGACACCGCCTGGAAAAATGAGTATTGCGTGCCCCAGGCGCACAAAGGCTTCCAGTCGTTTCTCGATGTCCGGCAGGACAACGAGGCGATTCACCATCGGATTGGGAGGCTCGGCCGCGATGATGCCGGGCTCCGAAAGGCCGATATAGCGGCCCTCTTTGATGCGCTGCTTGGCGTGTCCAACTGCTGCGCCTTTCATCGGCCCCTTCATGGCTCCTGGTCCGCAGCCAGTGCAGATATCGAGCCCGCGCAAACCCAGGTGATAGCCCACTTCCTTGGTGTACTCGTATTCATCCCGGCTGATGGAATGTCCACCCCAGCAAACCACCAGATTGGGAGATTGATTGGGTTCGAGTGCACGGGCGTGCTTGAGAATCTGGAAGACGGAGTCCGTCAGCAGTTCCGAATCAGCATCCTCGTCGGCCAGCAGTTCGGAAAACTCGGTACCGATGAAGACGATATCCCGCAGCACGGAAAACAGGTGCTCACGAATACCCTCAACCATCCGGCCACGCACAAAAGCCGAAGACGGCGCGCCGTGGATGACCAGCTTGAGGCCACGTGTTCGGCGAACCACTTCGATCCGGAAGTCCGCGTAGGCATCAAACAGGCCCTTGGCATCATCCGTCTCATTGCCGGTGTTGAGCACCGCAAGCGAACAGCGTCTGAACATGTCCATGAGGTCCATGCGATGCGCAGTGTTGGTCAGCGCCGACACCTCAAGTTGCGACAACACTTCCAGCGTGCCGCGCGGAGCGACCTGAGCGTTGATCTTGCCGTCCATCTGGCTGAGCAGTGGGGTTGCGGAATCGTTCATCAATTGAAAGTGTAGTTCACGCCAACATAGTACTGGCGAGGCATGGCTATGAAATACCGATCATTGCCAAACGCAAAATCAGCCCGGTCGGCATACCGGTCGTTGGTGAGGTTGATGATGCGCGCAAAAACCTGCAGCTCAGGTGTTGCCTGCCATTCACCACGCCAGTTCAGGACCAGGTTGCCTTCATAGTTGCGTGTGTTGTCTGCATTGGTGAAGTAATCATCCACCCAGTGGAGATCGAGCTCCTGATGCAAGCCTTCGGTGATCTGATATCCCCAGCGCAGAGAGCCCATGAACCGCGGCGCGGTATCCACATCGTCCCCTTTGTGAATGGTCTCACCACCACCCAGAGTCCGATCAAAATCATACTCATGGCGCGCCCACGTAAGGGACGCGGCAAACTCACTCTTGCCGGAGGTGAAATTCGAGGACAGTTCGATCCCGTGTGACCTGGTGCGACCTTCGCTGATATTGAAACCACTGGAATCGCGCAGGATCACATTACGGGTTCGCTCGGCAAATGCTGCCGCCTGCAGCCAGTTCGAACGGTAACCTGCTTCAACCGATATCAGTTCCTCGCTGTTCAGATCGGCAACCTGCTGGCCGGATTGCAGACGATAGAGTTCCACGGCCTGGGGTGGCCGAAAGCCACTGCCGATGGTTGCAAAAAGCTGTTGATCAACAAAGAGATCAAAGGATGCGCCCAGGCGCCCGGCAATATCGGTATAACTGTCCTTGCGATCTGCTGGCCGTGTATACAGGCAACCTCCAAACGCACAGGGCCGACCATCATCGCGTGTGTTGCCGTCCAGTGCCTTGTTGTCATAGTCAAATTCCTGCCATTCCACGCGTCCGCTGTGCAGCAGGTGCCAGCGGTATCCCATCGCCAGATCGAGATCATAAAATCCGGCCGCACTCCGCCCATCCACTTCGTAGTCGTAGTGCAGTCCCGGTGGTCTGGTCGCGACGATGAATGCCGATCCGATTGACGGCGCTTTCTGAAACTCGCGCAAACCGCCTCGAAACGCCTCGACCTGCAAACCGCTGTTGAGTGTCAATGCACCGGCTTTGAAACGATGTCCCACGATCACGCCGGCACTGGATTGGTCGTTGTCCTCCATCGGTTTGCCAACCAGAAAATGCTGGATGAAGTTCATCTGACTACGGCGCGCATACGGCGTAATCGTCCAGGCATCACGGTTGAGCTGAACCGCCAGGCGTCCGGACCAGGCATCCCGGAACGCTTCCGGATTCGGATTTGATCGTCGTAACGCCCCATCCTCGTAAGCATCCGTCCCCACCACAAAGCCGGCGGTTTCCTGATGCAGCACCGTCCCGGACACGGTCGCACGCATCTCCCATTCGCCCAACAAGCCTTCCAACACCGAGTTCAGCTTGTACTGCTCAAGGCCCGTCTGGGACTGATAACCATCAGCGTGAGTGGCATTGGCGGTGACCCCCCACTCAAAGCCGCCCACTTCAGTCCGGCTTTCCAGCCGAATCTGGCCGTGCCCATAGGAGCCACCCTCCACGCCGACACGGGTTGCCTCCGGCATACGGGTAATGACATTGATCGCACCCTTCATCGCGTTGCCACCCAGCACCGCGCTGCCCGGACCACGCCACACCTCGACTGCACTGGCCTGCTCGATGTTCATCTCGAAGAGATTGTTGACGTTGCAGAAGCCGGTGGGACGAATGGGGATACCATCTTCCAGAAACAGGAAAGCTCCACAGGAACCCGCTCCCGTCAGTGTGGCCGAACGAATGGCGGTCAGATGCTCCTGACCGGAGCCTCTGGTGATCCATACACCGGGGATCTGCGACAGCAGTTCAGCCGGATGGGTCGGCCGAATGCGATCAATCTCCTCCATGTCCAGCGCCGAAAAGGACGTGCCTCGCCCCGCCTTGGCTTGCAGGGACCCCGCAACCACGACAATTTCTTCCATCCTCCCTGCGCCAGCTTCAGGTGTGGCCGCAGACAAACGCATTGGCGCCGTGGCGATAACGACCGCAGCGACCAGAATTGTCGACGCGCAGTGCAGGTGCAGACTCTTCATCGGGGGATACCTCAGGGGGGCGAGCGGCACCTTACTCAAAGGATCACCATGACGGCAACCGGCGCATGCAAAACCTGAGATAAGATTCCTGGGCGCGGTACCGGGCGCCTGCAACGTTGTCGTCAGAGAAACCGGCGAAGTTGTACCCAGGCTCCTCGCCCGCCGCTCAAACGTCCGACCGACTTCAACGCCAAACTGAATTCATCCACACCGTCAGTCACACTTCGTCGAACGCTGGACGGACCACGCACATCCCATCGCGAATTCAGATCACCGGATTCGCCCAGCATCGTTAGTGCGGTCGGCGACGAGGTACTTCAAACGCACTTGCGGTGGCTGGGCTGACCGTTTGACCAGGGATGACAGCCCCCCAGTTTGCGTTCTGGGTAACCGCCGCGACATTGAGTTTGCGGTCTACTGTGAGCGCAACTGAAGCACTGCCGGTTTGCGCGACACTGTGGACCTGACAGGACAGCGATGCGCTATTGGTGACGACGGTGCCGGAAATGGTACCCAGCGCAAATGCTGCCGGTTGAAAGCCGAGACTCAACACCAGGTTCGCCAACAGGCTCGCCAACAGACGGCCGCGTTTCGTAAAGCAATGCATGGACACGCCTTATCTCGCTTGAGCCCCGCGGTTACGCCTTATTGCATGGAACTGTTTCCTCTGCTCTCTTTCCTTTGACTTCTTTCCTTTGACTTCTTTCCTACATTTTTGGACATCGTCTTCGGCTTGAACCTCAGGCGCGATTCACTTCAAACAACTCCTGATTCAGATGCTCTTCACTTCAGACGTACACTGAACGTCACATCTCCCGTCTTGCCTGCTTCAAGAGCCTGCTTGAAAACCCAGCGAATGGTCGTGTAATCAGCTGCCTGGGCTGCTGTCTCCACTTCATTCTTGATCACTTTCAGTTCACCGGGCTGACCAAAGGTCGCACCGGAATCGACACTGAAACTGATCTGCGTACCGCTACCTTGTGCCGTGCCATCGAGATACACGGTATCGGGTGGCAACGGATTGGTGATGACGATACTGCCTGCATCCACCACATCAGTTCCCTTGTTGGAAAAGCTGATGACGTACTGGAGCGTATCTCCAGGCACCACATTGGCTGCGTCGACCATCCGGCGTACCGGCTGGTTGTCCTCGCCGGTCTCGATAACAACTTTGTTCACCATGTTTTTCAGTTCAACCTGAGCCCGGACAGGTGTACTGAGTCCGGCTGCAAACAGCACAGCCAGAATCACGGAGGCGCACTTCAGACGCCCCGAGAGCTGCTGTCCTGGGTTACCCGCGACGTTCATCCCTTTTTTGAACATGGTTCCGCCCTTATGAACTGATGACGACATGGCATCGACCACCGTATGGTCGCAGAAAAAGTGATGACCTGGCCCGGACTATTCACGAAGGTTCGTCGCGAGGGTGACGAGATGCGCGAAAAGACAGTGTGGCGCGGACCGGAAGGCGCGCAGGTGTGCTTGACAGCACGTCGAGCACGCGGAAGGAGCACGTCCGGTGTTTTCGCTGCTATCGGCGACCGCAGCAGGCAATTCATGAATAATGCGGGCTAGGAGCCTGCGCGGCAGAAGGCGGCGGTGCGAGGCGAGTGTCAATTCGAGACCGATTTTTCGTTCGTTTGAGGCTAGTAGTGGGCGCTACATGCCGAAAACGAACAAAAAATCCGGCCGAAGTGGCGCCGCCGCAGCCCGTTGATCTTCTGCCGCGCAGACTCCTAGCTTCCGGTAGCGCTGCCGAGCATCCTGAGTGGCACCTGCAGCAAGCCGTGATTCTGGTCGAACCCGCAGGCATCCAATCCGACAGGGCCAAAGTCATTATCCTCGATCAACCCGTTGATACACAGACTGCCGGCTATGAAGGCAAGTTCCGGCGGCAGCAGGTCGGTCAGGGTTGCGCGTTCAACGGCGCCGTTGCCAAGCACGACCACCTGGCGCTGGTAATCAGCGATTGAGCCGGGACGTACAGCGTCACTGCCTTGGAGTGCCAGCGCCGTTGTGGCTAACTTGTCAAGCGTGACGATCGGCGCATCGATCCTGAATCCATACTGTGCAAAAAATACGGGTTCGGAAAGATCACGCGACAAACCGAACACGGCCATGACGCCGTTGTCTCCAACCACGGGGAAAGCCGTTCCCGGTACTGGAGAATCTGGCAAATCGGGGTCGTGCTGACCAGTCTGCGCCAACAAGGTAGCCGGCACCGCTCGCAAACGCAGTGTACTCAGCGCATTCGCAGATATGCCCGCTGGGCTATCGGCAACGACGTACATCGTGCGCTGTGCATTGGCCGCGATGGACGATGGACAATGTGCTGCCTTCTACTGAAGGAAACTCTGATTTATCAGAGTTTCCTGGTGGTGCAAGGATGCACCACCATTTTCCGCAAGGCTCTTTTTCATTGGAACGGGCGAGGTGCGCGAAGCGTGCCGACCTGATCGATTCGCAGGAGAGAATTGATCAGAGGTTCCTTAAGACAGATCACCGCCAGCGCCAAACCTGTAGTCCGGACACACTGTTCTGCTCCATGTACAGGGTTGTCGATGCGCGATCAAATCCACCCACATTGATGTTGCTCTGCAGGCGAATTTCGCAGTCTTCATCGCCATTGCCGGTATTGGTCAGCAGAAAGGACAGCGTTGCCTCGGACATCGGCGAGTCAGTCGTCACCAGGTCCGCCTGCTCCGCAACAACGACGACATCAAGGGTTTCGTCGACACGGGTGGTCGTGGTGTTGCTCCGGACGCTTCGGCCATTCCCCTCTACCGTGAAGCTCATGTCCGCGGTGTTGGGAATGAGTGTTCCAGCCGGCATACCACCCGCCGCGGCCGGTCCGCACATATAGACTGATCGACAGGCCGGACAGCCAGACAAACCCGACAGGCGGGCGCACGCACCTGCTCTGGTGCCGATCGCCGCTGGTTGGGCGATCCGAAAAAACGACATGTTGCTGACGACGCGACCTGGAATGACAAAACGCCACCAGGTTTCAGGATATCGGAGTCAACAATCCGTTAACCCGTTGCAATCAACAGCACACAAATCCACGTGCGCCAACACGGTGGCACGGGGTCAGGTATTTTGTCATCACGCGGGTCAATCGGCCCTCGCAAGCAGAATGTTGACGGTTCCGGTGACCGGATCGAAGTCTATTTCGGCTTCGCCCCGACGCAGTTGCTGCAAGACACGCTCACATTTCTGGCTGAGCGACCATTCCCGGTCGCCATAGTCGGTTCCCTCCTGCAGCACAAAATCCTCGATGACTCCCTGCAGGGCTTCCGGGGAGAGCGAGTCGACATCTATTTTCATCGGATCATTTTCCCGGCAACTGGCATCGCCAAAGTTGTCATCAATCGGGTACCCGGAGTACCACAGGCCAATTTTCCAACAGAATTCTGACCAAGGTCAGTACGCTCAAGCCCGGACTATTCATCAAGCGACCGGGCTGGGAAATGGGCAACGTTTGAGCCTACACTGACGGCGACCACCGGGTCCCGCATGCATGGAGCCACCCACATCAGGCAGTCCCCCAGGACACCATATGTCGCTTGATGAGCAGTACGTTCGCACCGAACGTGACTGAGTGCACGCGACGGATGCGTTCCCGTTGAATTCAAAGGACAATCCATGCATAACACTGGCATGACGGCACGCGGTCCGCTGCCTTTCAACTGAAAGCTGCTGCTGAACTCGTCACTTTGTTCCAACCGGATAGGGAACCATGGCTGAACAGGATCACATACTGGTCGTCGAAGACGAACCAATCACTCGCGAACAGCTCGTCTCGTATTTTGAGGATGAAGGATTTCGTGTTTCGTCCACCGGCAGCGGAGATGAAGTGCACCGGCTCATCCGCGATACGGATGTCATTCTCGTACTCCTGGATATCAAGTTGCCAGGCAAGGATGGATTGACGCTGACTCGAGAGGTGCGTGCGCATTCCGACATCGGAATCATCCTGGTGACCAGCAAGAACGAGCAGATCGATCGTATTCTCGGTCTGGAGTCCGGCGCCGATGACTATGTGACCAAACCATTTGATCCACGTGAGTTGCTCAGTCGCTCACGCAATCTCATTCGCCGCGTTCACATCCAGCAGAGTCAGAAACGCAAGGGGCATACACGTACCTTCGCGGGCTTCATGCTCGACCTGAACAAGCGGGAGATCATCGACCCCGACGGTGAAGCCTGTCAGCTGTCTGCCGGGGAGTATCAGCTATTGCTTGCTTTCATGGAAAAAGCCGGCGAAGTGATGAACCGGGATCAGCTGATGAACCGCATCCGCAATCGCGAATGGTTCCCCGATGACCGCTATATCGATGTGCTGGTCGGACAGTTGCGGAAAAAACTGGGTGAGCGGGCGGCTAGCGCCAAAATCATCGCCACCATCCACGGCACCGGGTACCTCTTTACTCCAGAAGTGGTTTGACCGCGACGGAAAAAATCTACGGGAGTGCAACGACCACCGTGCACCGGCAGGAGCACGGTGGACATTCGTTGATCATCAAAACCCTCCAGCCGGAAGCGCGCACACCCAATGCGATCGCGCGCTACCAGCATGAATTCCATATCAATCAGTCACTGACGAGTCCGTTTGTCTGCCGCGCCACGAGCTTTGACGAATCGGATTACTCAATTCGTTACGAAGATGTTGGTGGCGAGTCGCTCCGCGAGCTGAAGCGGCAACAAAACCTCAGCTTCGATGAGCGTGTACAGATCGCGATCCAGTTGGCTGACGCCATCCAGTCGATTCACGATGAAGGTGTCATTCATCGTGACTTGAATCCTGGCAACATCATCGTGAACCTGCATCGCAACGATCAGCAGGTCTGGCTGATCGACTTTGGCCTGGCTACCCTCGCCCCCAGGGAAAACCAGAGCGCGGAGATCAGCAGCAGCCTGTCGGGTACCCTGCCCTACATCGCGCCGGAACAGACCGGTCGTGTTAATCGGGTAGTGGACTACCGCACCGATCTTTATTCACTCGGCGCCACGCTGTATGAACTTTTTGGCGACCGGCCACCGTTCGTCAAAAACGATCCACTCGAGTTGATACACGCGCATATTGCCAGTACGCCGGAACGGCTGAAATCCATTGCTCCGGATGTCCCTGGCTGGCTTTCCGATTTGACCGGCAAATTGTTGGCCAAACAGCCGGAAGCCCGTTACCAGAGTGGTGCCAGTGTCGCCGACGATCTGCGCGCCGGAATACGCCAGGGCAACACGACCGTGTTTCGTCTCGGTGCGACCGACTCGCCCAGCCAGCTTTCGATACCGCGCAAGCTGTATGGCCGTGAAAGTGCATTTTCCAGCTTTGCGGAACTGATTGAGCGCTGCCAGGGCGGTGAATCTTTGTTTTATCTCGCGACTGGCGGTGAAGGCATGGGCAAGGCCGCACTCCTGGACGCGCTGACTCAAGAAGCCAAGCAGACCGGCGCACTGGTGGCAAATTTCCACGCCACCGATTCCACCACGGATAGGAATCTGTGGACCAGCTTGTTGAGGTCGTTGCTCAGGCAGCTGCTTTCTGGTGCGGATGCACTGAGCCAGCAACTGGTCGAGCACATCGCAGCATGCCGGGGCGAAGGCATGCAGGCACTGGCTCGCGGTTTCCCGGAACTGGCAAGTCTGGTCGGTCAGGAAGGTGAGCGTGGTGCCTGGCAGGATGGCGTTGCCGAGTTCATCGCTGCGCTGACACCGCGGGTCTGTTGCCTGATCGTGCATGGCGTCGATCTGTTGACGGCAGAGCGTCTGCAGAGTTTGCTCGAAAACACCATCCGTTTTCGCCATGTGTTGCTGGTGTGCGGCGCAGAAAGTGCCGCGCTTCCGGCTTTTGATCAACCCAAGATAGCAACCAAGACTCATCGTGAAGTCCTGCAGAATCTGCACAAAGGCAGTATTCGCAATCTGCTGGCCGACATGCTTGGGCACAGTCAGGCGAGAGTCCGCGAACTGGCAAGCGAACTTCACGCCAAGACCGATGGTCTGCCGTCACATCTGATCGCGTTGATCCTTGAACTGCACAATCGGGGATTGATCCATCGTGAAGAAGCCAGCGGACAGTGGACATGGAACATCGAGACCATCCGCGCCCACTACTTTTCGCACAGCACCAGCGAACGCGTGGATATCCAGTACCAGGGGCTCGAGCCTGCGACGAGGCAGGCGCTGGCGCTCGCAGCGTGCATCGACCTGCAATTTGATGCAGCCATGTTGAGTGAATTGACCGCGGAATCGGTGACCAGCACTGCTGCCTCGCTGCGCAGCGCGATCACCGAGGGCTTACTTTATTCAGACGGCAGCAGCTACAGCTTTTCGCACCCTCGGGTACGCGCCATCATCTATGGCAGCAATCCGGAAGAACGCCGTCGGCACAACCATCGACGGATTGCGCAGTGGTATCGCGCACACCCAGGCGCCGATGACAACACGCTGCCTCAGATCACCGCTCATTTGAACGCAGCCTGCGATCCCATCGCAGACGCCGACACCGATCGCCGCGAACTTGCTGAACTCAATCTGGCAACTGCGCGTCTGCAACTTGAAAGTGCTCGCTACCAGCAGGCCTACAAAGGCGCAAGAACCGGCCTGTTGCTTCTGCCACTGGAAGACCGCAACGGAATAACCCATCGGGAGCTCGTGGATACAGCGGCGGAAGCTGCGTTCCTGTGCGGTGACTTGGAGCAACTTGAACACCTCCTGCGACCGGGATTACCGGTCACCAGCGCGTTGCGCGAGATGGGCGTACGCGCATCCCTGATGCGCAACGAACTGGTGCAGGCGAGGCAACTCGCGCTGACCCACCTGCTCGAGCTCAGGCACACCCCGCTCTACCGTCCCTGGAGCAGTCTGCGCATTCAGGCCGCCCGCTGGTTAAAGGAGCCGCGACTGGCAGGCCTGGAACCTTTGTCACTGCAACTGGCTGCAACGTTGACCGATGCACGGATGCAGCATGCATTCCGCCTGGTGTGCGACCTGCTGCACGCCAATCGGCTCATGCGGGCACCAGGCAATCGCAGATTTGCAGAGGATGTTCTGCAACGGGCCAAACAGTCGGGTTATAGCGCGGAGGTTGGCTATTGTTTTGCCGAGCGCGCCAGCATCGCCATCGAAGACGATGACATCGAACTTGCTACTCACCTGGCGACCAGCGCGCGACTGTTGGCAGATCGATTTGTCGATGACCGTTTCGCCGTCCGGTCCCTGATTCTCCTGCATGGTCAGGTGGATCCCTGGACCTCAGCGTTTGATGTTTCCCTCAAGGCACTGGCGACGCAGATCATCCACGCAACCCGCGCCCGTGACTTCGAGTCGGCAGCCACGGGCTGCGTGTTCTATGGAATCAACGGTTTGCTGCAGTCGCGCGAGATGAGTACATTGCGCCGCGAACTGGCGGGCAGTCTCGAATCACTCGAGCAACCCGGCAGCATCACTGGTATGAACCTCGCCAGCTTCATCCAGCGCATCATCGGCAGCCTGCTCGGTGAAGCCGATGAATCCCAGGCCAGCGACGCGAAACAACTGCCCATCAGCAATCCGAGTGATGTTTTTGCCTTTGCCGTTGTGTACGTGCTGCGGACCTGGTACGCAGTGATGTTCAATGATTTCAAAGGCGCGGCGGCAACTCTTGAGCTTGCCGGACAACATGTGCAGGCGCTGGCCAGTTCTCCTCTGCTCATGATTCATCAGTTGTGTGCATCAATCGTCAAGCTGCGCAACAAGGATGCCGACGCAAGCCGCATTGCACGTCGTCACCTGAAGTCGCTCGACCGCGCGCAGCGGAACGGAAGCCGGCTCGCCAGCAGCAAGCGGTTGCTGGTCGAAGCTGAACTGGCGTGGTTCGAAGGCAGGACCTCGGAGGCACTCGAAGCATGGGAAAAAGCAGCTGAAGAGGCCCGACGCGC